>SDBU01000068.1_pt1 | contig 130033 bp, 106 predicted proteins | sample 2277071 | NCBI WGS metagenome assembly SDBU01 (sample SAMN10397929, study PRJNA504765) | marine sediment metagenome | isolation source: marine sediment core GS08_GC12, 126 cmbsf | place: Arctic Ocean: Gakkel Ridge, Loki's castle | collected 2008
AACAAGGCAGGATATGTCGACATCTATAGGGTTTAAAAAATTGCGGTCTATTCTTTGGCCCATTTATGCCCATGAACACAAAAAGTTCATCCCGATGTTCATCATCTTCTTCCTTATCTGCTTTAACTACAGCATACTGCGCGTCACAAAAGAGGCTCTAATTGTAACAGCTCCTTCCTCAGGAGCCGAGGCCCTTCCCTTTCTGAAAGTCTGGGCCATTCTCCCCGCAGCTCTCGGATTTACCTTTATCTTTACCCGTTTCTCCAACTGGTTCTCTAGAGAGAGAGTGTTTTATGTGATGATGAGCATTTTCATCGGATTTTTTGCCTTCTTTACCCTTTATCTCTTCCCCAACCGGGAGGCACTCCACCCCCACGACCTTGCAGACAAACTTCAAGAGATTCTCCCAAAGGGGTTTAATGGTCTCATTGCGATTTTTCGCCACTGGACATTCACAACCTTTTACATCATGTCCGAGATGTGGAGCACCATGGTCATGACCATCCTATTCTGGGGCTTTGCCAACGATGTCACCTCGGTGAAGGACGCGCGGCGATTCTACGCAATCCTCGGCATCGGAGCCAACTTAGCAACAATGATTTCGGGGCGGGTCTCTCATCTCATTTCAGGTCACCAGTACAATCCCTCTCTCCCCTTCGGAGCAGATAGCTGGGGACAAGCCCTCTTTATCCTCAACTCGGTGATCATCATCGCGGGCCTCCTCTGCATGGTCATCTTCCGCTGGATCCACATCAAAGGGCTGGGATATGGATCGAACGCTTCTTCAAGGAGCGATGATAAACAAAAAATTAAAATGGGCATCCGGCGCAACTTTAAATACCTTGCAAAATCGAAATACTTGCTTTGCATCGCCGCTGTTGTTTTGATGTTCAATATTTCTCTTACCCTCATCGAAGTTGTCTGGAAAGATCAGATTAAGCAACTCTACCCCAGCCCGACAGCTTACACCGCCTATATGAGTAACGTCCTAACAGTGATCGGACTTGTCGCCACCTTCGGCGCCTTCATCTCAGGAGCGATCATGAGGCGCTTTAGCTGGACGACAAGTGCCCTCATCCCCCCTGCAATTTTCCTCATCACGGGAACAGCCTTCTTCTCCTTTCTTCTCTTTAAGAACACCTCGCTGTCCGCCTCTTTTGCAGCCCTACTAGGAGCGACCCCCCTTACGATCGGGGTCTTCTTTGGCTCTATGCAAAATATTTTTGCCAGAGCTACGAAATACACCCTTTTTGATGCCACGAAAGAACTCTCCTTTATCCCTTTGAGCAAAGAGAGCCGGATGAAAGGAAAGGCAGCCATCGATGGCTTTGGCTCTCGCCTTGGAAAATCGGGCGCTTCGATCGTCCACCAATCGCTCATCATGGTCTTCGGATCGATCTCCTTAAGTGCGCCTTTCGTCGGAGGGATTCTCATCCTCGTGATTGTTGGCTGGATGGCCGCAACACGCCTTCTCGGAAAAGAGTTCCACAAACTCACCTACGCTCACGAAAAACTCGATGTCCCCGAAGAAGAAGAAGCGGAAGTCGCCCTGGCCGAAGAGAGAGAGCCCGAACTGGCAACAACAGAGGCCCCTTCATAAACTCCTATGGAAAAGTGGCTCGTCTTCATTCAAAATCACGCGGCTCATGCACACTGGTTTCTCTTTGGAGCTACACTCCTTGCCGGCCTCAATATACCGATCAGTATTGATCTTTTGATGATCATCGCAGCAACTCTCGCAGCAAAAGTGGTTCCAGAGCACACAGCCCTCCTTTTTTTTGCGATGTTTTTTGGATGTATTTTCTCAGCCTGGATAGCATATTTTCTCGGAAAAAAGCTCGGCACAAAACTTTTGCAGTGGCCCCTGTTTTCTAAAATCTTTAGCAAAAAACGACTGGCGAAAGTGAAAGCTTTCAACAAAAAACGGGGATCTTTCGCGTTCATTATTGCCCGCTTCATCCCCTTCGGTGTACGCAATGTCCTATTCATGGTCAGCGGGATGAGTCGCACCCCCTTCAAAAAATTTGCCCTTTGGGACGCCATAGGATGCGGTCTTTGGTGCTCCCTATCATTTTTTTTGTACTATACACTCGGGAAAAATATTGAACTTTTGTATACTCGTGTGAAAATGGTCAACCTGCTCCTCTTTGCTGCTTTCAGTGTGACGGTAATTGGGATCATCTGGTATAAGAAAAAGAAACCAGCAAAGGAAGGAAATGTTTAGCCTTTCCAACGGCTTATCACTGCTTAGAGCACCGCTCGCCCTATTCTTTTTCTCTCATAGTATCTTCATCAGGTTGGCAGCAATCCTGCTCGCAATGTTTACTGATGCCCTCGATGGCTATTTAGCTCGCCGTCGCCGCTCTACAACACAACTCGGCGCTATCTTAGACCCTGCAATGGACAAGTTCTTCGTCTTTTTTGCTTTAGGAATGCTCCTCTTCGAGCAACGCTTCGAAGCCTGGCAGGCGGTTGCAATGCTCACACGGGACCTCTTCCTCTGCGTCTTCGCCGTCTACCTCAAGTTCTCAGGAAAATGGCAGGCCTATCAATTTCGCTCGATCCGATGGGGAAAAGCGACAACTGCTCTCCAGTTCCTAGTCCTCCTCGTCTTAACCCTCCACATTGCAGTCCCAGCATTCATTTACTCGATCTTCATCGTGTTTGGCCTTCTCGCTTTTGTCGAGCTCCTTCAGCTCGTCAAAAAGCAACCCTCCACATCAAAGCAGTAGTACCCGCCTGTAAAGAGTAGCACCGGCCCTAGCATATGATTTCTCTTAATAGATATGAGCGGAAATTGTATGGATGAAAAAGAAAGATTGTAGACGATTTATCTTGGCAGAGTAGGTGGCGTCTGTATTAAATTGACATTGGTCGTTGGATAGCAGAACTCAGCGCCGTATTTCTGGACCACATCCTGCACGATGAAAAGGATCTCTTGCTTCACCCGCAAAAACTTGATGTATCCCATCTTATGGACGAGCAAATACATAAAAAAATCGAGCCCATAGTCGCCAAACTTACTAAAGGTAATAGAAAAGCTCTGGGTATTATCAACATCGGGATGAGCTCCCACCTTCTGTTTAACCTCATCGATGATTTTCTCTAAATTGGGGGAGTCATCATATCGGATAGAAAAGGTCTCTTTGATCCTCCGATGACTTCTCCTGGACTCATTGATCACCTGTTCATGGGAGAAGAGGGCATTGGGAAAATAGACAGGCCTTCGATAGTAATCCTCCACCATAGTGGTGTACCAGCCGATATCCCGCACCTCTCCCTCGAAATTGTTTTTTGAGGGAATCACGATCTCATCGCCAATAGAAAAGGTCCGCGTAAAGTGGAGCATCGCTCCCCCAAAAAAGTTGGCGAAGATATCCTTACCCGCATACGCCAAACCGGCAACACCGATCCCCCCAATAGCCAGAAGGGGTCCTATATTCATTCCAAAAATCTGAAAAATGATCAGACCCATCAAAATCGAAAAGACGAAAGAGACGAGCTTGTTCATCGTGTAGACAGTTCCAGGAGCAATACCCAGCTTTTCCGATTTCCTAGCTAAATGCTTAAAAGCCTCCTTGATCCACCTCAAGATGATCCAACCGAAGCAAGCGACGACAAACGCAGTCTTCGTTGGGCGGATGTATTTCGTGACAACCTCGAGGCCAAAATGGGTACTTGCTATATCGATCACATAAGCGATTCCAAATCCCCAAAGGGCGATTTGCAAAGGAGTGTGAACGATCTTATCGATGGTCCTTTTCCACCCCTTTCCCTTATGAGCAGTCTTCTTATGAATTAAGGTTGCAGCTTTTTTGAAAACAATACTGAGCAGAACAATGACGACAAGACCGATGGCCATTTCAATGAGCCACATCCAATCAGAAGGAGAAAAAATTGGAGCTTTTTCTGGATCCATGAGTAAAGAATAGTCCACTAGAGAATATGTGACAATGATTACTCAAGTTCTCTAATCACTTAACTTCTGCGCGATTAGAGAACTTGGGTAATGGTTATACAGAAAAGGCCTCAATCCATTGCGGATAAAAGTCTTCTTGCGCTAAGATGATGAATAATGAATTTCACACGCGAATCGATCTTTATTACAGCTATTCGAGCCTTCTTTAAAACATTTGCCGTCTTTCTGGGAATCGGTGTTGGACTCTTTGTTCTAGCCCTTGGCATGAACGCGATCTCCGATAACGTCTCTATGCCCGATAAGGCTGACCTCACCGTCAGCGCTGATGCCAATGGAAATCGCAAGCTTCTCGCCGAAACAACCCCTGTTCTCCTCCGCGTGGATATTCACGGAGTAATCGGGATAAAAAACTTAAAAGAAGAAGCGATCTCCAATATCCTCCTTAGCTCCAGAGAAGGAGTGCTAGCAAAAAACCGAGTGAAGGGAATTTTACTCCACTTCAACACCCCTGGCGGGCTGGCAACAACCAGCTACGCCATCTTCTCAGCACTCAAAGAATACAAAGAGAAGTACAAAATCCCGATTTATGGATATGTCGATGGCATGTGCGCCTCAGGAGGAATGTACATCTCCGCTGCAACCGATAAAATGTTCTCCACACCCGCTAGTATCGTTGGTTCTATCGGTGTCCGCTTAGGACCGAGCTTCAACTTCTCCGAAGTGATGAAAAAGGTGGGCGTCCAGTCTCTCACTCTCACTGAAGGAAAAGACAAGGATATGCTCAACCCTTTCCGCCCCTGGAAAGAGGGAGAGGATGCTTCTTTAAAAGCCGTCATGGCTAGTGAATACAGTCGCTTCGTTAACGATATGGTGACCAATCGCACAGGAATCGATAAGGAAAAGCTCATCGATGTCTACGGCGCCCACATCTTCTCTGCAGAAAAAGGGGTAGAGATTGGCTATCTCGATAATGGCAAAGCGACTTATCAAGAGGTGCTTGCTCTGCTTGCTGAAGCTGCTGGAATCAAAGAGGGTGAAAAATATCAGGCCATGACTATTGAACCTTCCCGGTCAGTTCTACGAGAACTGGCCCAAAACAAATCCAATCTTTTTCGCGGGAAAATCGAGCATGTCTTTCCCATGGGGCCCTATATGACCTCCGAGATGAGTGGACAAGTTCTCTATCTCTATCAACCATGAAAAAACTCTTCGTCTTGGACGCGGTCAATTTTTTGTTCCGCTCCTACTATGCAATCGGCCCCATGACAAACCCCAAGGGTGAATCGACAAGCGCAATCTACGGATTCATCCGCTCAGTCTTCAAAATTATCAAAGAGTTCTCCCCACAGCATCTCATTGCTGTCTTTGATGGACCAGAAAACACCAAAAGTAGAAAAGCCCTCTATAAAGAATACAAAGCCCACCGGAAAGGGATGCCCGAAGACCTTTATCCGCAGCTCGAATGGGCTCTGAGCTATTGTGAAATGGCCGGGATCCCTTTTCTCTCAGTTAAGGGTGTAGAGGCGGACGATGTGATCGGGAGTATCGCCAAATGGAGTGGAAATAAGGGAGTGAAAACCTATCTCTGCTCCAGTGATAAAGATCTTTGCCAACTAGTCACGAAGAATGTTTTTGTCATGAACATCCATAAAGAGAATCGCCTCCTCGATCGAAAAATGGTGAAAGAGGTCTACGGAATTTACCCAGAGCAAATCATCGACTGGATCGCTCTTATGGGAGATCCTTCCGACAATATCCCAGGTCTAGAAGGGATCGGCCCAAAAACGGCCACAACACTTCTAACTGAGTATGGCACCCTTGATGGGGTCTTTGCTAACGTCGATAAAATCAAAGGAAAGAAGCAAGAGACGATCCGAGAGGGAAAAGAGATCGCCCTGCTCTCAAAAGAGCTTGCCACCATCATCACCGATCTTCCCTTCGAGAAAAAAGAGGACTTCTTTCGGCTTAAAGAGCCCGATTTGCAGCAAGTGAAAGCATTCTACCAAGAGATGCGCTTTCTCACCCTCTTAAAAGAACTTTCGGTCCCTAAAGAGACCCTACCAAAAGAGCTTCCCCTCTCCTTCGCCGCTGAGAAGGTCTCTTACACACTCATCAACGACGAAGAGAGCTTAAAAAAACTCATCCAAAAACTCGAAGCGCTCACTGAGCTTTGCATCGACACCGAGACCACCGGCCTCGGTGTGATGGAAGCACATCTCGTCGGCCTTGGGATCGGGGACAAAAGTGGAAGAGCCTGGTATATCCCCGTCAATGGAAACATCGAAAGAGACCGCGCTATTAAGCTTCTTAAGCCTCTTTTGGAGAGCCCGAAAATTGCTTTCTTTGGGCACAACATCAAGTACGACCTTCATGTCTTGCTGCGCGATGGGATCCATGTGAAGAACATCGGATTCGACACAATGCTCGCCTCCTACCTGCTCGCTCCTCAAAAGCAGCGCCATGGGCTCGATACGCTATCCCTCGAGTTTTTTGGCAAAGTCAAAACCCCGATCTCCGCCCTCATCGGAAAAGGAAAAAAAGAGATCTCGATGCTCGAGGTGCCCATTGAAAAAGTCGCCCCCTACTGCTGCGAAGATGTCGACTACACTTTCCGGCTGAAAGCTCTCTTTGAAAAGGAAATCAAAAAGGAAAAACTCGAAGAACTCCTCCAAAACATCGAGCTTCCCCTCATACCCGTCCTTCTCGATATGGAAGAAAAGGGGATCTTCCTAGAAAAAAAGCAGCTCGTAGTGATGGGCGCTTCACTCAAGAAAAAGCTCGACCGCCTCTCTGTATCGATCTACAAATTGGCAGGGAAACAGTTCAACCTCAACTCCCCTAAACAGCTCGGCGTTGTCCTCTTCGAGAAGATGGGCATCCGCCCCGCGAAACGGACGCAGACAGGGTACTCGACAGGCGCCGATGTCCTCGAGACACTGAAAAGCACCTCCCCCATCATCCCAAAAATCATCGAATACCGAGCACTGGCAAAACTCCGCTCGACCTACGTCGAAACCCTTCCCACACAAATCTCCGAAAGCACGGGGAGAATCCACTGCACCTTTAACCAGTCGGTGACAGCAACGGGACGCCTCTCGTGTCAAGATCCCAACCTGCAGAACATTCCCGTCCGATCAGAAGAAGGGAGAAAGATCCGCAGAGCCTTTGAGCCGCAGAAAAAGGGGTGGAGCTTCCTCTCTGCCGACTACTCGCAGATTGAACTGCGCATCCTCGCCCATTTAAGTGGAGATCCCGCGCTCATCAAAGCCTTCAAAGAAGGGGAAGACATCCACACCTATACAGCCTCTCTCGTCTACAATGTCCCTATAAAGAAGGTGACGCCGCAAATGCGCTTCTCAGCCAAAGCGGTCAATTTTGGGATACTCTACGGGCAACAGGCGTTCGGGCTCTCTCGTGAACTAGGGATCTCTTCCAGCGAGGCCAAGGCCTTCATCAATACTTATTTCAACAGGTATAAAAAAGTGGGTGAGTACCTTGAATTTTGCAAAGAAAGTGCGAGAAAACAGGGCTATTCCATCACCCTTCTCGGAAGGAAACGCCCCATCCCTGAGATGAAAAATAAGAATGCCTTCATCCGAGCGGCAGCAGAGCGCCTCGCCGTGAATACCCCTCTTCAGGGAACCTCTGCGGACTTGATCAAGATCGCGATGATCCAGATTCACAGGGCGCTCCAAAAAGAGAAACAAGAGGCCTTCATGGTCCTGCAAATCCACGATGAGCTGATCTTCGAAGCGCCTGACCGAGAACTTCCCAGTCTCAAAAAAGACGTGAAGCACTTCATGGAAGGGGCACTCAAATTAAAAGTTCCCCTTGTCGTCGATATTTCAGTTGGAAAAAATTGGGGAGAGTGTTAATTTTGAGGAGAATTGCAATTACGGGTGGTTTGTCATCGGGTAAAACATCTGTTTGCAAGTTTTTCAAAAAACGAGGCGCATATATAGTGAGCGCCGATGAGATCGTCCACCAGCTCCTCTCTCCATATAGCTCGATTGGTCCGCAAATTGTTCAACTGCTTGGTAGAGAGATTGTAAAAGGAGATACGTTTGACCGAAAGGCCATCGCAAAAAAGGTTTTTAACCAAAAGGAACTTCTCACTGCACTCGAACTCCTCCTCCACCCAGCAGTTCTTGAAGAAATAGAAATCCATTACGAGCAGATCAAAAATCAATCAAAGTACCCGCTATTTATCGCAGAAATACCCCTCCTATATGAAATTGAAAGCGCCCATTTATTCGATACAGTCATCGCCGTTGTGGCGAATCGCGAGACAGCAAAAAAGCGTTTTCTTGCATGCACCGATCACCCTGAAGAAGAGTTTGAAAAGCGTATGACACATCAAATGCCCCTTACGCAAAAAAGCGCCCAGGCAGATTTCACTCTCACTAACGATGGGACCCTTGCCGAATTAGAACACCAAGTAGACACCCTTTTTCAACAACTAACTTAAGTAGGAAAGCTATGAACAGTGACGAACCATCAAATCACGTTACAGAGTCCGAAACTCCTCCTCCAAAAAAAGAGGAAGACCAGGTCTCGGTTACGAAAATTGCCGACCTGCAGCGGATGAATATCGATCAGCTCAACCAATATGCGCGTAATATTGGGGTCAAAAATGTGGGGACGATGACCAAATCCCAGATGGTTTTCGAAGTGGTCAAAACGAAGTCGGGGAGCCCGAATGAGGTTCTCGTTGGAGAGGGAGTCCTAGAAGTTCTTCCCGATGGATTTGGGTTCTTGCGCTCTCCCAATTACAACTACCTCCCATCAGCAGAAGATATCTACGTTTCTCCCGCACAGATCCGCCGCTTTGATCTCAAAAAGGGAGACACCATTTACGGAACAATCCGCCCCCCTAAAGAAAAAGAAAAATACTTCGCCATGCTCAAGCTGGAGACGATCAACAACCGCCCTCCAGAAAAAGCCAAAGAGCGGATCCTCTTTGAGAACCTCACCGCCCTCTACCCTGATGAACGACTCGTCATGGAAACCACTAAGGAGAATCTGACCACGCGGGTGATTGACCTCGCTACCCCTATTGGGAAGGGACAACGGGCCCTCATCGTCGCCCCTCCCCGCACAGGAAAGACGGTTATTTTGCAAAACATCGCCAATGCGATCACCACGAATAATCCCAACGCCATCCTCATTGTTCTTCTCATCGACGAAAGACCTGAAGAAGTGACCGACATGATCCGAAGTGTAAACGGAGAAGTCGTCTCCTCCACCTTCGATGAACCCCCCGATCGTCACGTCCAAGTCTCCGAGATGGCAATTGAAAAAGCCCGCCGCCTCGTCGAGTATGGGCATGACGTCGTCATCCTCCTCGACTCACTGACCAGACTCGCAAGAGCACATAACACCGTACAACCCCACTCTGGAAAAATCCTCACTGGGGGGATCGACGCCAACGCCCTTCACAAACCCAAACGCTTCTTCGGAGCAGCCCGCAATATCGAAGATGGAGGGTCGCTCACCATCATTGCGACCGCACTCATCGAGACGGGCTCCCGCATGGACGAGGTGATTTTTGAGGAGTTCAAGGGAACCGGTAATATGGAACTCGTCCTCGATCGCCGTCTTGCAGACAGACGGACCTACCCTGCGATTGACCTCATCAAGAGTGGGACGAGAAAGGAAGAACTCCTCCTTGATCCCGATGAGCTCGGGAAGCTCCACCTCGTGCGCCAAGCCCTCGCCGACCTCTCTCCCCTAGATGGAATGAAGTTACTCCTCGGAAGACTCAAGAAGACCAATAGCAATGTGGAGTTTCTACTCTCGATGAAGGATTGAGCGAGCGATTGACTGGGAGACCTTCCCTGCAGAAGCATCTGACTTATTGCTGAGGACAACCACTCCCACTCTTCTCTCAGGGTCGAGCGCAATCCCGCAGGAAAAGCCATTTGCATGTCCTTCTTGCACCACCAAATCCACCCCCTCGACCTCGACCATGGTCCAAGCGAGCCCTTGACGAATGTCCCCTTTCTCAAAGCGAACCTTTTGAGTAAGCGCCATTGCTCCGGCTAAGTTCTTAGGAATCCCTTTTGCATCTAGATTTGCCTTCAGAAAGCATGCCATATCAGGGCTTGTCGAGAGAAGGCTGACAGCCTCTACCCAGCCGCGCCTCTCCCAGTGGCTTACCGGATCACCTTTTCGATTGTACCCCCTCGCAAATACCTTCTGCTTGTACCAAGGGAGCTGAAGATATGTTGAGCTCATCCCAAGGGGGAAAAGAATCTGCCGGTGCAAGATCCGCCTATAAGAAGCACCTCCAGCCTCTACAATTGCACAGCCCAAAACTCCATACCCCATATCTGAATCTTTCCACTCTGTGCCCGGAGGGTAACTGGGCCGCCACTTTGCCAGCCAATCCATCAGGTCTCCCTTCGAGAAATTCTGAAGTTTCCTTGCGCCAACATTAGGCCATCTTGGCAACCCCGATGTATGAGTAGCCAGTTCTTCAAGAGTGATCCTCTTCATCGCAAGATTATCTCGAAACTTCTCCGCAGGGATATAGCGTATTACAGGAGCATCCAGAGCCATCTCTCCTTTCTCGATCTCAAGGGCAAGGAGTGTCGCGGTGAAACCTTTTGTCAATGGGCCCAATGCGAAAATCGTCTCCTCACTGACCCGTTGTTTCGTCTTCTGATTCATCACGCCGTAGTGATAGAGATGAGTTTGCCCATCGTAATAAAGAGCCACTGCCGCTCCGGGAACGCTCCTTTGCTCCATCATCTCCTTGATAGCCTCATGAACAATTTGATCGTATGCCTTGTTCTCTGCCCCAAGAGAAGAAAAGAAAAAAAGAGATCCGAGAAAAAGGGAAAAGAGTCGTTTCATACCTTCTAAATACTCCATCGATCAATCAAAATCAATTTGCACTGGGAGAATTTCTACCCCGCTAAAACTATATGCTCTAGACTTTTTTTTGCACTTTCTCCAAAATCCAAAACTTATGGACGTTGTTATCCTTTCGCGAATCCAATTCGCGATGACCAGCATGTTTCACTACATTTATCCCCCCTTGAGCATTGGGCTGGGACTCTATCTCGTTATCATCGAAGGGGTCTATCTTAAGACGAAAAACCCCCGCTATCTCGAGATGGCGAAGTTTTGGGCAAAAGTCTTTGCCCTTACCTTTGCCCTGGGAGTTGCCACAGGCCTTGTTCAGGTCATGGGTTTTGGAACGAATTGGGCTAGTTACTCGAAATTCGTCGGGGATGTCTTTGGAAGCGCCCTTGGCGCAGAGGGAATTTTTGCATTCTTTTTGGAGGCAGGTTTCTTAGGGATCATGCTCTTTGGATGGAACCGGGTGAGTAAGAAAGTCCACTACTTTTCGACCATTTGTGTCTGCTTGGGTGCCCACTTCAGTGCGATTTGGATCGTCATCGCAAACTCCTGGATGCAAACCCCCGCTGCCTACAAACTCGTCGGCAGCGGCTCTAAGATGAAAGCAGAAGTGACCGATTTCTGGCAGATGGTCTTCAATCCCTCTTTTCTCGATCGGATCACCCACGTCATCCTCGGTTGCTGGCTCGCAGGCCTCTTCCTCGTGATCAGTATCAGCTCCTATTATTACCTCAAGAAGCGACATCTAGAGTTCGCCCGTACCTCTATGAAAGTCGCCCTCTCCATGGCTTGCGTTGTCTTGGTCCTTCAACTCATTTCCGCCGATTCGACAGCGCGAGGGGTTTCTAAAAATCAACCCTCTAAGCTCGCCGCAATGGAAGGGGTTTACAAGACAGAAAAACGAACACCGATGACTCTTGTTGGGTGGGTCGATCAAAAAACCAATACCGTCAAAGGGATCAAAATTCCAGGGCTCCTCAGTCTTCTCGTCTATCGCTCTTTAGACAAGGCAGTTACTGGATTCGATCAGATACCCGAAGATGAGCGTCCCCCTATCCAGCCAGTTTTTCAGGCCTATCATATGATGATCTATATGTGGAGCGCCATGGTCCTAGGCGCTTTTGTCGCACTCTATCTCTTGTGGAAGAAAAAACTCGAGAACTCCAAGTGGGTCCTGCGCTTTCTCGTCATCTCTGTGGCTTTTCCCCAAACTGCCAATATGTGCGGATGGATGACCGCTGAGATCGGCCGACAACCCTGGATCGTCTGGAAGCTACTCCGCACAACCCACGGCATCTCTCCAGGCATCGTCAGTGGCCAGGTACTCGGCTCTCTCATTATGCTCGCCTCGATCTACTGTGTCCTCCTAGCTACTTTTCTCTTCATCCTCGACCAAAAAATCAAACATGGTCCCGAAGAAAAGGGCCCAGACTCTACTCCTGTCTATAAAGATCCCTACAAGGGGGGAGATAAATCATGATCTTAGCCATTGCTTTCTACCTCGTCATCGTTTTTGCAGTGATTGCTTATGCAGTACTCGATGGATTTGACCTGGGAGTGGGGATGCTCCACCTCTTTGCTAAAAAAGACCTCGATCGGCGAATCTTCCTCAATGCCATTGGCCCCGTATGGGATGGAAATGAGGTTTGGCTTGTCATTGTCATAGGTGGTCTTTTTGCCGGGTTTCCCCCTGTCTACGCCACCATCTTATCCTCCTTTTATATCCCCGTGATGATCCTTCTTATGGGACTGATTTTTCGCGCTGTCTCCATTGAATTCCGCAGCAAAAGAGAATCAACGAAATGGAGAAAAACGTGGGATGGAGTCTTTGCCTTTGGAAGCTATGTGATCAGCTTTGGAGTGGGAATCATTCTAGGCAATCTCATCACAGGCATCCCCCTCAATGAAGATCAAGTCTTCTTAGGCAGTTTTTTTGACTTTTTTCACCCCTATGCCGTTCTCATTGGCCTAACGACTGTCGCCCTTTTTCAAATGCATGGGGCGATCTTTCTCGTCATGAAGACAGAAGGAGAGCTCCAAGATCGGATCCGTAAATGGGTCCCCAAGAGCATCATTCTCTTCATGTCTCTCTATATCCTGACAACTTTTGCGACGATCTATGAGCTCCCCTATATGACCGCTCCTATGCGCACCTATCCCGCCCTTTTTCTCATCCCTATTATTGCTCTAGCGGCCATCTTCACCGTCCCTTTTCTCATGAAAAAAAGAAGAGAGGGCTGGGCGTTTCTCTCTTCATGCCTCAGCATTACCCTTTTGCTCTCCCTAGCTGTTATCGGAACCTTCCCCTATATGGTCCGCTCCACGACCAATACAGCTCAAAACAGCCTCCAGATCGCTAATGCTTCCTCCTCAGAATTGACTCTAAAAGTTTTGATGATCATCGTCGCCATCGGAGTTCCCCTCGTCCTGGCCTACGGCTTCTGGGTCTACCGGATTTTTCGGGGCAAAGTGAAGATCGATCCGACGAGCTACTGACCCACCCCCTTCTATGGGTCATTTACAATTATCCCCAATCGGAATAGACTATATCTCTGACCTCAAGGAGGCAATCAGAGATGAAAAAGTTTTTCCTCATCTTGGGGGTCCTCCCCTTCCTCGCTATCGGATGTCAAAAAAAAGCTCCCCCCGTCTATCACGATCGGATCAACATCAATATTGTCTCAGATCCAGCAACACTCGATCCGCGCAAAGGGGGAGATCTCGTCTCCTCTCTCTTTCATTTCCTCTTTTTCGATGGACTCGTCCGCCTCGATGATGAGGGGAAACCCTCCCCATCCCTTGCTAAGCACATTGAGATCTCAGAAGATCAGACCGTTTATACCTTTACTCTGCACGAGTGCTACTGGTCAGACGGCACTCCTATCACGGCCTGGGATTTCGAAAAGTCCTGGAAGGACATCCTCCATCCCGACTTTCCTGCGATGAGTGCCCACCTCCTCTATCCGATCAAAAATGCAGAGGGGGCAAAAAAGGGAATCACTTCCCTCTCAGAAGTAGGCATTCGCTCCCTCGATGCACGAACCCTTGAAGTAACCCTCGCCCATCCCGTTCCCTATTTCCTTGAAATCGTCTCTTTTTGTGTCTTCTTCCCTGTCAACGCTGAAGTGGATCACTCTCACCCAGATTGGGATCAAGCAAGCAGCAAGCACTTCGTATGTAGTGGCCCCTTCTTGCTCAAAGAGTGGAAGCGGAATAACGAGATCATTTTGAAAAAGAATCCCCTCTACTTCAAAGCAGATGGCGTCGCTCTCGAAGAGATCCACATTCACATGGTCAATAGTGAGAGCACCTCGTTGCAGATGTATGAAAAAGGAGAGATCGACATATTAGGCCAGCCTCTTCTCCCCCTTCCTACCGACGCGATCCCCGAGCTTAAAAAAAAGGGAGAACTATTCATCCATCCTGTACCCGCTACCACATTTTGCACTTTCAACACCGAGTCCTTTCCCTTCAATAACAAGAATATCCGCAAGGCCTTTGCCTACACCATCAACCGCAGGCAGATCGTGCAAAACATCACCCAACTCGAAGAGATCCCAGCTCTTGGAGCTATCGCTCCGGTGCTAAAAAAATCAGAAGCCATCCCCTTCTACCGCGACGCCGATGTAGAAACGGCAAAAGCCCATTTTAAACAGGGACTTGAAGAGCTCGGCATCACAGCTAAAGAGTTCCCCCGCATCAAACACATCTATAGCACCGCTGAGTCCCATAGAAAAATCGCACAGGCTCTGCAGCAGCAGTGGTTTGAGACCCTCGGCATCATGGTTGAGCTCGAGAGTATCGACAAAAAAATCCTCATGCAAAATCTCAAAACGGGAAGCTACCAGATGGCCCTCACCTTTTGGATGGCCCAATACAATGACCCGATGAATATTTTAGAGAGGTTTAAGTACAAGGACAATGTCAAAAATTATCCGAACTGGGAAAACGAAGCATACAAAGAGCTGATCAATCGATCCTTTGAAACAACAAGTGACGAGCAGCGAGCCCAAATCCTCCACGAAGCGGAAACGATCTTCATGGAAGAGATGCCCCTCGCCCCGATTTTTCATTGGAACTCAGCCTATATCAAAAAACCCTACATCAAAAGCTTCAGCCTTGTCCCGATTGGCGATGTCTTTCTCGATAGAGTCTACATCGATCACGAGACGAAGGGAGAGCTCCGCTAGGTGAAGCTCCTCGTCTATCTCCTTCTTCTATCTCCCCTTTATAGCCAAACAGGCCAAGACGATTTGCAGTTTGGGAAGCTCTGGCCTCAGATCCGAAGATACCAAGAGAAAGGAACACTCGAAAAGATGATCGCCGCGCGAAGGGCAGAGATCATCGCTAAAAAGAATCACTGGAAAGCAAAATTATCCACCGCAGAAGATCCCAATCTCACTCATCTCCTCAAAGAAGGAACCCTCACTCCAGCGGATAACGGAAAAGGAGGAGCCTACATCCTCTCCGACAAACAAAATACCCCTCTCTACGTCATCAAGTCTTTCGATGAAGAAGCTCTCTGTCTCAACAACCGAAAGCACTTCGCCTCCCCCTTCAACGATAGAGCCTTTCGGATTCACGAAGAGATCCCCCTCTATCGCTCGGTCCAAGCCGAAGCCCTATGCGCATCAATCGCAATGCTCCTCCATCTCAACCACCTAACCCCTCCCACTCATCTCGCCATCCTCGAACATGAGGCCTTCTTCGATATCACCGACCGATCCAAAAAGCTCACGACAAGACTCGGACCACCCACTCGTGAAAAACTCTGCTCGGTCCAGCCCTACCTCCCCAATACAGAAATACTCACTAACCTAGTGGACGAATGGACCGAAGAAACCTTCCTCTCCAACATCGATCTAGAGGACTTTGAAAACCTCATGATTCTCATTTGGCTCTTCTACGACACCGATGCCCATGCGGAAAACATCCATGCACAAAAAGATGAACAGGGAATCTACCACCTGATCAAAATCGATAATGGCCTGACCTTTCCCAACCAAAATACACGTCTCCTCAATGCGCTTGCCTACCTGCCGAATGCGATCGCTCCCCTCTCCCAAAAAGGGATAAAGAGAATCCAAAAACTCCCCTTAAAAAAAATCACCGAGAGAATCGCTTTCTTTGAAATGGACGATGCACTTGCAGCTTTTGAAGAGAGGGTCCACCAACTCCAAACTCTCGCAAAAAAAGAAGACATCACTCTTCGCGAGATTGATGATCATCTCCAGCTCCTCCAGAGGCCGAAAAAGAAAAACTCTGCTACGCCGGCACTGATCACCTTCTCTCATTGAATCTTACCAAGATTTTTGATAGGCTTTGCCAGCTTATTAAAAATCTATCCTAATAGACGGTAAAAATATGGCAATAGCAGCCCTCCCCATTCTTCTAACCGTTGGGAAAAAAAATAATCCCCCAGGAACCATGATGTTCTTTTGCAATGGCATCATGAATGATGCTGAGACCGCCAAGAAAAGCGCTAGAAAAATCTCCGACATCTTTGAGGGAAGAGAAGTCGGGATTTTCGATAACCCAACGGGAACTTTGGGAGCTGTGAAATCCAGACGCTCGGCTAAAAGAGAGCAACGAAAAAATGTACGCCTATTTGCGGACCAGATCCACAACTTTATTCTTGCACAACAAACAGCAGGAATTAAGGAGGACGAGATTCATGTTCTCCTTTTTGCCCATAGTCATGGAACAGTAGTTACGAAAGCAGCTTTGAATAAGCTAGACAAAACAGATCGAGAAAAAATAGATGTTTATGCTTTTGGCGGGCCAAAAATCATTCCACGCCGCCTTGCTAATGTGGTTCAGAACTATGCGTTTCATGAAGACAAGGTCGCGGATTTTGGAAACTATTTCACCCCAAGCACGTTGAGCCTAAAGAAAATAAAAGGGATCTTCGAAGACGCGATAGAAAACGGGGAAACTACAATAGGCGACGCGGTATACCGAAGAGCCAAACATGACACCCAATGTGAACTCATATCTAAATGCTTCGAGGCAGCAACAATAGAGAGGCACAAAAGAATTCTTATAGAAAAGGATGAGCAAGCTCTTCTTGAAGACCCGTTCTTCATAAAGAGACTCCAAGCTTACCATTCCTATTTTCTTAGAAATCCGGTTGAGATTCTCTATCCCCCTGAAGAAGAAAGCAGCGCGGCAAGTTTCTCTTTTGTGGCTGCTTTCCAGGAGACTCACCCCTTTAGCTCATATGCTGCAAATAAACTTGAGGCAATAGCCAAGCGTTATCTAGATTAAAAGGCGATTAACCCTCATCAAAGCGCACTTGCAGCTTTTGAAGAGAGGGTCCACCAACTCCAAACTCTCGCAAAAAAAGAAGACATCACTCTTCGCGGGGATTGATAACTTTGCCTTATCGGCACAGATCACCTTGTCTCATTGAATCTTATCGAAATTTTTGATAGGCTTTGCCAGCTTTTAAAAATCTATCCAAACAGACGGTAAAATTATGGCAGTAACAACACCCTCCTCTCTTCCAGCAGTAGGAACGCAAGTAAATCCACCTGGAATTAAAATCTTCTCATGTAATGGCGTCAGGACAAGTAAACAAAAAGCAATCGTACATGCTTGCATGATTTCTTATGCTTTTGGAGGAAGAGAAGTCACTGTTTTTCATAACCCCACAAGTTCTTGGGACCTCATAAGTCCGAGTAATTCAGAAGCGGAGCGACAACGAAATTTAGCAGCCGACTTAGCTGTGCATATCCATAACTTCATCACAGATCAACAAGAAGCAGGAATCGATGATAATGACATACGCATTCTAGTATTTGCCCATAGCCATGGGGCAGTCGTTACAGAAAGCTCTTTAACCACCCTAGAAGAAACTGATAGAGAGAAAGTGGATGTTTATACTTTTGGTGGCGCAACAATGATTGCAAACAACTTAGCAAATAGAGTCTTCAACTATGTACATAAGGATGACCGCATCGCGAATATTGGAAACTTTTTTAGCAACGATAACTTGATGCTAATAACCGCAAAAAGAATACTCTACAAAGCAAATGAAAATGGAGAAAATCTACTAGGCGCTATATACGAACAGGCTAAAATCGATACATTCTGGAAACTTCAGCCCATTAATTGGGAAGGAGATAAAAAATCCAGATATCAGGCTATTTTTAAACAAAAGAGTCAAGCAGCTCTCGAATCCGATTCTTTCTTTTTGGAAAGATTGCAAATCTACCTAACGTATTTTAACACACATACTATTTTCCTTCAGAGTCCCCCAGAAGTAGGAAGCGCCTCAACAAGCGCTCATACTTCTGGAAACGAAAACTCTTGGTTGAAGAATGGTATACAATTAGCAACTTCTCTAGGCGTCGAGTTGCTAAAAAATCATCACTTCGCCTCATACGCACGGATAACTTGGCATATTGCAGGGTTCTATCCCCAGGCCCCAGACAATTAACCCTCATCAAAGCGCACTTGTTGCAGTGCTGCGAGGGGAGAATTCCGCCAAATGAGCGTGAAGTTGCTCTGTCCCATTTGGGGCTCTTCGGCAAACACCTCACATTGGGAATGGATCGCCTTGACTCTCTTTAGAAGGTCCCTTTTTTTCATCGGCTTCACACGAAAGTGACGGGGATAAAAATTGCAGACGAGATACCCTTGCTTCGCATGGGGAAAGAGCTTTTTCATATACATCTTCTGCAGGCTACGACTGGACTCGGTGAATCCGTAATGGCTGAGAAGAAGATCACAAGGCACACTCTTCAATTCTTTAGAAGTTAGAAACATGACATGATGAATGCCAAGCTCCTGTAACTGTCGCTTTGCCATTGCAAGAGTCTCCGGCTGGCCTACAATCGTGTAACATTCAATGTCAAAAAGGTCATGCAAAGTCGCACAAAGCGTTCCACTTCCTCCTCCGATCTCGATGACGCGGAGTCTTTTCTGCTCTCCAAAGTGGCATTTGAGATCACTGCCAACCTTAAGGGCATGAAGAACATTTGGTGAGATGGTCCCTACACCAGCATAAGGGTAGACCACTGGATCACCAATCTCATCGATTCTTCTTACTCTCGCAAGAACCGATGCTTTCAAGTACTCAGGAGTGCGCTCTTTGAGGGCTTGAACGAATAAATCCCCCTGTTGCCTTGTCGCATTTTCATAAAAGAGATTATAAACCGGGTCTCTCTTAAAACTCTGAAACACTGCCTCGTCAGCTAATGCTCTTTTACAAAAAGAGCAATAGACATCGTTGCTCGTGAGTTGAGTCATCGCCTCAGGCTTTGAGTCCACAGGAATGACTCCCTTTCGGATCATCAATCCTAGAACAAGTAAAATTCCCAATAGGGCAAAAAGAGCAATCTTCCATTTCATAAAACAGAAATCTTACCTGATCCGCACTGTTTTTTCAAAAAAAATCGCCGGTCACGTATGCTGCAAATCGATGAGACTACTCTATACCCTCTTTACGCTCGCCGTCGGTGGCTACGGACTCTTTTGGGCCTTCGACAAAAATCCTGACCTCAAACAAAAGGCTGAGGAACTCCTCGATATTCGGACCACGAATGCGCTCGAGACTCGCTATGGTGTCGAACAGATCATGGAGACCCACCAGCGTAAGCTCCTTAAAGCCAAGGGATCTCGATTTCTTGATCCAGAACTCAAGTTCTACCCCTATCTATTGCTCGAGGTCAAATACTCCGAAAGGGGACGAACAAAAGAGTCCCATATGCTCTGGGACCTCACCGATGGAGAAATGGTTCTCGATACCCGCACCTGGGAAAAAACCCATGGATTTGCCGACTGCATTCTCGCCAATACACAAGCCCATGAGTTTCAAATCCTCTATGTCCTGGCCGATAGGGGGGGCTCGTGCGATAAGACCACCCTACTGAGCCACCTCGACTACGAACCCCCTATGCTCGAAACTCTCCTTCGAAGTTGCCTCAAAAAAAATCTGATTCTTTCAAATGGAGCGAGCAAATACCGCCTCCATCTTGAAAACCCCAAGCTCACAGCGACTCCCGACACCAAACTCTTCGAGTCCCTGACCACACGCCCCCATAAAAGAGCCCTTCGTGCTGCTCATCATTTCAAAAAACATCAAGTAGAGAAAATGGCAAAAATGGCGTTTGGGAAGAACTTTTCCATCCGCTCCAGCATACAGATTTACCTCCCGATACATCGGCTCGTGATCCAAAGCCCTGATGGCTCGATCCACACGGCCCACTTCAATGCTCTCACTGGAAAAGAGCTTCCTCCCGCCCCTTTCTATCAGTAAGAGGGTGTCTTCAAAGTGCTTTTGCCGATAGAAATGGAGATTTTTTCCTAGGAAGGGCATTTGGAGGCCAGTGCAAGCTTCAAAAAGCTTGTATCGGCCGAAAATGCTCTTAATAGGGAAAAAGATCATTCCTTATATCGGTGGAATGACTTTGAAGACACCCTCTAAGCTTTCTTGCGAACAAACGACTCCTAAGATAGAATATCCCCTCATGGGAAGATGGCTGAGTGGCCGAAGGCACGTCCCTGCTAAGGACGCGTACCCTTACGGGTACCGAGGGTTCGAATCCCTCTCTTTCCGACCTATTTAGCTTACCCCATACCAGGGAATCACCTGGATATTTTTTCTTTTTTGCCACTCTTTGCCCCCATAAATAAGGCATCCTTTGGTCTGAGGATTCTCTTTCATGTCTAACCAATTATTCAGATTATCAAAGAACTTTTGAGAAAGAGTACTTGAAGACTTGATCTCTATCGGAAATAACAGCGATTGTCCTTGATCAATCATCACATCGATTTCCTGTCCCGCCAATTCCTGCCAAAAGTAAAGAGGAGGAGCCTGATCGTGATGATAATAAGATTTAATCAATTCAGAGATGACAAAAGTTTCAAAGATTCCACCTATTTGTGGATGAAATCGCAAGTCCTCTTCTTTTTTTATCCGAAGAAGAAAACAGAGCAATCCAGGATCTAAGAAATAAATTTTAGGCGATTTAATTAATCGTTTATTAAAATTATTATAACATGGCTCCAAAAGTGTAATAATATAACTTGCTTCTAAAACTGAAAGCCATCTTTTGATTGTCGTATGTGCAACCCCTAAATCATTTCCTAAAGAGGTTAAATTCACCCGTTGTCCACAACGTCCTGCTAACATTCTAAGAAAATTCTGAAAAGAACGGAGATCTCCTACATGGAGTAATTGCTGCAAATCTTTTGTCACATAGGTATCGATATAATCACGAAAAAATTGCTGTGGATCTAAACGATGTTCATGAAGACGTGGATACATTCCCGATAACAAATAGAAAAATAGACTCTTTGGTGGTTCAGAAGATTTTTTCAATTTTCCTGAATCCCATAATTGTTGTGAGGGACGCTTACAAAGTTCAGAGAGTGATAATGGTAAAAGGGTGAGGCGAGCAATTCGTCCCGCTAATGTCTGCGAGATTCTTTGATTTAATAAGAATTGTTGCGATCCAGTGAGAATAAAGCGACCTGGCCTCGGATCTCGATCCACATTACTTTGTAGATAGGAAAAAAGCTCGGGGGCTTGCTGAACCTCATCAAAAATCACTCTTTCAGGGTAGGCTTCCAAAAAGCCCCGTGGGTCTTCAGTTGCATACTCAAGAGTATCAGGTTCTTCCAAACTCACATATTGATAATCACTACATATCTTTTGTGTGAGGGTGGTTTTTCCAGACTGCCGCGGACCTGTGATCGTAACGATCGGATATTTAGTCAGATAGTGTTTTAGATATTTCGCGAGATTTCTCTTCAAAAACATATGCGCATCACTGGTTTTTTTTTCTTCTTCCCATTGTAAATGAAGAGAGTCGATTTGTCAAATTGAACATTGAATGTTCAATTTGACAAAATCACTTCAGAGGAAATTCGTGCAAAGTCTTAATAAAAAAAGACTTACATAAGAATCCCAATAATGACATTTTACACCTAGAGCTCGATTCCCATAGAGAGCACAAAGATCAATGCAATCACTTGTGCAATGAGCGCAATTTGGGTATGCTCGCCGACATGAGTGAAAAAGTCAAAATACCTCCCCATTCGAAAGAGTCGGAGATGATGGTCATCGGCTCGATGCTAACCAACATCAACAGTCTCAATATCGCTGCGGATGTCCTCGATGACGCAGATTTCTATTTCTCGGAACATAAGACCATTTTTGCTGTCCTCAAAGAGGCCTACCGCACGGATAAACCAGCAGATATCCACCTTGTCGCCGAAGAACTCAAACGAAAAGACCAACTCGAATCTACGGGAGGTGTCGGCTATCTCACGACTTTAGCCCAATATGCTGGTACTGCTGCATACATGGAGGAATACACAGAACTCGTCCACAATAAGGCAATCTTACGCAAAATGATCCTCGCAGCGCAAGAGGTCGAAAAAGAGGCTCTAGAAGATCCTCAAGATGTGGGGAATTCTTTAGATACAGCGCAGAAGAAGTTTTTCGAAATCAGCCAGTCTTCACCGGGAAAAGATGGAATAACCCTCACACAGCTACTCAGTGGTGAAAAGGCCGATTCTGAACTCCCTTTTTTGGAAGATCTACAAAAAAAACAAGAGGAATACCGAAATCGTGATCCCGATGATCTCGGAATCAGTGGAATCTCTACACACTTTATCGATCTCGACAAAATGATCGGGGGATTTGCCGCTTCCAATTTAATGATCCTTGCAGGACGGCCCGCTATGGGAAAAACTGCCCTCGCCATCAATATTGCAGAGAATATCTGCTTTAAAAATGGCATGCCTGTTGGCATCTTCTCTCTTGAAATGACTGCCGAGCAGCTTTTGGGAAGAATCATCTCCTCTCAATCGGAGGTTGAAGGAGATAAAATCCGCAATGGCTCTTTAAGTGGTGAAGAATACCAGAGAATTGTCTCTGCGGTGAATCATATTCAAAATCATACGATGGTGATCGACGATCAGCCAGGGCTTAGAATCACCGATCTCAGAGCTAGAGCGAGGAGGATGCGCGAGGTCTATGGCATCGAGCTTCTTGTGATCGACTATCTGCAGCTCATCTCCGGCTCAGGAAGTGTCCGCAGTTCAGAGAATAGGCAAAACGAGGTCTCCGAGATTTCCCGTATGCTGAAAAATCTCGCTCGGGAACTCGATATCCCCATTCTCTGCATGTCACAGCTCTCTCGAAAAGTGGAAGAGAGACAGGGACATCGTCCCATGATGAGTGACCTAAGAGAGAGTGGCTCTCTCGAGCAAGATAGTGACCTCGTGATGTTCCTATTGCGTCGGGAGTACTATGATCCTTACGATAAGCCGGGAATGGCTGAGCTCATCGTCGCAAAAAACCGTCACGGCTCTGTGGGAAGCGTCAACATGACCTTCCGCAAAGAGTTCGGGCAATTTGCTAACTACATTCCAATGAACTCCTCGGGGGGGAGTGCAAATGAAGATCCTTTTGCCGCAATGCGGGAGTGATTTTTCGCAGCTTTCGTTTGGATGAGTCGTGCTTTACCACTTGTCAAAACTGAACTTCCCTCGCCTAAAGGCGAAGTAGGGTTAAGACTTTATTCTTGGTAAATGGTATGAGAAGAAAAAGATGAGGCTTTTAAGCAGACAATTTTTAACGAAAAAAAAAATCAAGGGAGCGGGTCTTGTCCTTCTCGCCTGGGTTTTTTTCACGCTGGTTATTGCCCTCTCCAGACCTGCCAGCAAAAGCACTTCTGTCCCCGCAGTTCTTCTATTTCAAAACATCGTCAGTTTGATCATCCTCACCCCTTGGATGCTCTATAAGGGAAAGAAAAGCTTCAGGCTTCGGAAAGTCAACATCCTGCTCATCCGCTCTCTTGCAGGTTACTTAAGCTTTGCCTTTACATTCCTCGCAGTACAGCGAACAAGCCTCGTCAATGCAATGCTACTTAGCAACTCTGCTCCCTTATTCATTCCCTTAGTGATTTGGCTGTGGAAAAGGGTCACCATCCCTAGGCGACTCTGGATCGGAATTGCGATCGGCTTCATTGGAATCGCGATCATTTTGCAACCTGACTGTAATTTCATCAACCGAGGGGCTCTCTTTGCGATTGCCGCTGCTATCTGTCTCTCGATTTCGATGATCTCGCAAAGGCGTCTCATGAAAACCGAAAAGGTCTATTCAGTCCTCTTCTATTACCTTTTCATCAGCGCCCTTCTCAGTACTCCCTTTGCGATTGCCTACTGGAAGCCCATTGACATGTCCACCCTTCTCCTTTTTCTCGTCATTGGTCTTTGCTTTATTTTAGGACAGATCTGCTTCCTAAACGCCCTCGGTTTTGAAAAACCCTCATTTTTGGGCTCCTTCAACTACTCGGCTGTTGTCTATGGGGCTCTCTTTGAATGGTTGATCTGGCACAACTATCCTGGATGGATTTGCATCGTGGGGATTGCCATTGTCTGTACAGGGGGAATCATCGTCATATTACAAGGTGGGGATTCTACGAAGAAGGGAGATCGATCATCCGGTTAATTTCCTCTTCCAAACTGGGAAGAAGATAAGGGTAGAGCACCTCGAGCCAGCTTTCCAATTTTTTCCCCACCCTCAGGAGTTCCCTTTGATAGACTGAAGGGTCTTTCGCTTGCTCATCGCGCATGATCCTTCCCACATCAAAGTGGATCACCTGATCCCCCACGAATCCATAATTGTGACTCACCCCCGTGTCGCGATCGACAAACCCCTTCTTACTCTGTTCGACCACTTGCTGAAGTAGGGCGTTGATCGCTTGGATCGCTCCAGCGGGATCCCCTTTCTGCAGCAAGAGAGCAATCCGATCTCGTACGAGCTGAGCTTTCTTCTGTAGAATGAATTCAAACTCATCGAGATTGACCGTATACCGTTTTCTCATTCGGTCATTAAGATTGACCTCAAGATCCAAATCCTTCGACTTATTGAGGTGGACAAAGATCAGCCCCGTCTCCTCTTTGAGCTCCTCATAGGCCATCTTGTAACTTGAAAAGAGAGCCTCTTGACGGAGCACTCTCTTATCGATCTTTCTGAAACGATAATCACTTAGACCCGGAATGGGGAGATAGTTCAGCCATGTCTTTGGGATAAGATGTTTCATTCTGAAAAATTTCAGCACATACTTTCCATCTGCCGAGAGAAAAGCATAGCATTGAGCTCCCGAACCGAGATAATTGAACTCTTGGGAAAATATTTCCCGTATTATCAATTCTTCAGACGGGGAAGGGGGGGGTGTTTTCCATTTAGATGAGGGAACGAAAGGAGAGCGTATTTTCGTTAAGGAAAAGCCAGCCTTCTTTCTCGGTATGGCGGTATGCACCACTACGAGAATGGCCAAGGTCAATAGAGTAAAAAGGAAAAGCCGCCTTTTGCTCAGCACAATAGCTGCGCCTCTCTTTATTCACCCAACTCGGCTGCACCATTAAAAAACTCTCGCTGCATCAAGCCGACAAAATTGGGCTATATAACTACTTAACAGTCTGAAATCTTCTCCCATTTAGGTCTATCCTAAAATATTCCTTTGTTCGTTGAATTTGATAAAATACTTTACAGTTATATAAGAAATTTTTACTTTACAGATGAGAGCAGCTAGAATTTAACAGGTATATTATGCGAGCAAATACTTTGACCATCATCACTTACACTCTGATCCTATTCATAGGAACAAGCCCTCTCTTTGGCGCCAGTAGGACTTGCGACCCTTGCGCCTGCCCCGAATCCTCTTGCTGTCCTCCTCCTGATCCATGCGCCAAGTGCGCCCAGATCTGGCCCTGCCGAGGACCCGACTGGATCATCACCCCCAATGGAGGCCCTTGCGTTGCCTGCGGGATGGATGTCCATATCACTGCGGAGTTTCTCTACTGGACGGCTCGCGAAGATCAACTCACCTTTGTCCTCAAAGAATCTCTCGAAATGATTGAAAGCCAGACAAGTGTCGCTTCCCAGGGACATGCCTCTCAGCCCGACTGGCAGTTTGACCCGGGCTTTAAGGTTGGGCTAGGCATCCTCTACGATCATGATGGTTGGGACATCTATGCCAATTACACCTGGTTCCGAGTCTGCACCTCGAAGAAAAAGGTCTCAGCAGACGAAAATGAGCGATTGACCATCAAACCCCTCATCACTATCGATAACCCCAGCAGTGTAACAGCTCAATGGAGGCTCGAATTCAACACAGTGGATCTCGAGCTGGGACGAAACTTCTTCATCAGCAGATGCTTAAAGCTTCGCCCCCATGTCGGCCTGAAAGGGACCTGGCAGAAGCAAGATTACCCGATCGAAACTGTCGGGCGAACAGCTATGGACCGCGACTTTTCTTTTACGAATGAGATGGACTACTGGGGAGTGGGGCTTCGCGCTGGTCTCGATACTTCTTGGCACTGGTCCCGTTGCATAAGCGTTTTTGGGGATATTGCCGTGAGCGCCCTATGGCAAGGGTACGATGTCGACACAAAAGTAGTGGCAGAGCCCCCTAGAACCGTTGCAATCGACTTCACTAGCAACTGTCATGTCGTCAACCCTGTTGTCGAACTTCTCCTAGGGCTCCGCTGGGAGACCTGGTTTTGCTGCGAGCTCTACCACTTCAGCGCAGAAGGAGGATGGGAAATCCAATGGTGGAATGACCAAAATCGCTTCTCCAACTTCTATCCAGGAGACCTTCTTGGTGATCTTTTCTTACAGGGACTGACCCTAAAATTTCGCTTAGACTTCTAAGTGTTTGATTTAATTAGCTTTACTACATCTCCTTTTGTTAATAAAAATTAATTTGTTTATTAAACAAGTTTGTAATTAAATTAAAGATAAGAGGTACCCCTCTTAACTAGGAGTAATATTATGAGTAAACTATTCAAACCGATTGCTTTGGGCTTAATCGTGGCAGCGCTTGGAATTGGAAGCGCTACAAGCCTATCAGCAGGTGGATGGGGTTGCGGATGCTGCAGAAAATCTTGTGATAGCGGATGTAAATCTTGCTGCAGATCTTCTTGCGGATGCAACAAATGCGGATGTAGATCTTGCGGATGCGATAGATGTGGAAGTGGATGCCCTACCTGTAATGGTAACAATGCACCTGCACAAAGCACTAACGATCGCTAAGAGCCTTTAGGCCTAGAATAGTGAGGTCATCGTGCTGAGGCACATCTTCTGAGAACTGATTGATCTCAGCAATGAGTCCATCGATCAGTTCTTGAGGCATCTGCCCATGCGATGATCGCATAAATTCCTTGAGGCGACTCTTTCCGAAGAGCTCGCCTCTTTTATTATGCGCTTCAGCTACCCCATCAGTATAGAGAACGAGCATTGCTTCTGGGTCAAGAGTCATCTTTTTCGTGACAACTTGATCGATTTCCACTACTCCAAGAGCCACACCAGGTGTCGACAGCTCCTCAATCTCTCCATTGGGAGAAAGTAGCAGAGCGGGGAAATGCCCTGCATTCGTGTAGGTGAGCTCCCGTTTTTCTCCATTATACAGAGCGATCCAGGCAGTCACAAAATTGCCCGTGTTCCCCGTATCCTGGCAGAAGAGGACATTGGTCTGCTTCACTGCCTCTTCGAGGTTTTTCCCTCCAATGTTGCTTCTCAGAAGACTCCGCACCATCAGCGAGTAGAGGCAAGCGGAGACCCCCTTATCAGAGGCATCTGCGATGACGAGCAAAAGGTGTTCCTGATCGATGGGGAAGAGATCGTAAAAATCCCCTGCCACCTCCCTAGCTGGGACAAAACCCCGACCCATAGAAAGACCAGGGAACTCTGGGATCTCCCTTGGAAAGAGCTGCGACTGGATCTCTCGCCCAATCATTAACTCCTTCCCCAGAATTTCTTTAGCTACCCGCTCCTTCTTGGCTTCCTCCATGTTGTGGAGAAGTTTCTCGATCATTTCGTTAAAATTTTCTCCCAGGTCATTGATTTCAAAGCCCATAGGGTCTTTTTGATAACGACTCTCCAGTTTCCCCTCCGCCAAGCTATCCATTACACGCAATAGCTGATCAAATGGGCGAGCCATACGCCTCATCAGAAGCCACGCCCCTATGCCCCCAATCACAATCAGAGAAAGAAGCAGGGGCAATAGATAAGCAAATAGAGCCTCCCCTTCAAATGTCTCCCAAACAGAGGCTGGGATTTCCACCTGCAGAAAAAAGTGGGCATTGGTTAAGGGAAGCTGGAGATAAAGATCTTTTCCAGCAAAATGCCGCGCGGTCCGCAATCCTCTCATTTTTTTCTGAGCCTCAAGCTCCTCCATCGTAAAAAAGACTGCATTAGTGAAAATGTCTCTCTTCTCTTTAGGGACCAAGGAGAGAGTGAAGGCAATCCTTTCTGGGAGAAAATGAGGCAGAGCCTGTTTCACATCAACACTCATGCCCCAGACCTGATCTTCGATCTTTTGAAGAAGAAAGAGCTCCTTTTGCTTGCTATAGGGATTTTCCTTTAAGAAAAGAAGCTGCTCATTGCTAAAGGCTGTGCGCACCATCGCAGGGAAAAACGCGGTTTTTCCAATCATTGCACTTTCTGATGAGACTGTGCATTTTAGATCACGGTCAAATGCAAAAAGAAGAGAATACCTCTCTGGGTTTTTAGAGAGATTTTCTTGGTCTTTATAGAGCAATGCATATGTCTCCAACTGCTGAGAACGGAACTTTCTCCATTCTTCAAACACCTCTTTATGGGCTTTTCCAACCCGCTCGAGCTGTCCAAGAGCAGAACGCACTTGCATCTGCTGTTCTCGATCCCATAGGAAAAATCCATACAAAATCAATGGGATTGCGATGAACACAAGACAAATCAAAAAAATTCTGCGTGCTAAACTACCGTACTTTTTCATCGCCTCACTAGAAATCTAAAGGGGTTTTGCCTATCTTTTTGTCATGCTACCAAAAAAAATCCTCAGCCTGCAACATCCAATTGTCAAGAATTTCGTAAAACTTCGTGAAAATCGGAAGTGGCGCCATGAAATGGGCCGAGTTGTCATCAGTGGATGGAAACAAATCACAGAGGCAAAAAAGGTCGATATTCTACTTACAGAGAAGGGAAAGCCTCTACCCGAAGTGGAAGCCAATCAGATCTATTTCGTTACTGATGCGATCCTAAAAAAGGTCACAGGCCTCTTGGCTCCAGAGCCCTATGCAGCCACAATTGAGATCCCTGCGCAGAGCACCCTTGCTCAGAAACGATGGATCCTCTGTTTAGACGGGGTGTCAGACCCAGGAAATCTCGGCACACTTTTGCGCTCGGCTCTCGCCCTCGGCTGGGAAGGAGCCTTTCTCTTAGACTCTTGCGATCCTTACAACGAAAAAGCTCTTCGGGCCGCAAAAGGCGCCACCTTTCGTCTCCCGTTGCGAATGGGCACACTTCTGAGCCTTTTTGACCTCATCGAGACAGAGGACCTCATCCCTAGAATTGCAGCCCCTACGGGAGAACCCCTTCAAAATCTCCCTAAACAAGAGAACTGTCTCCTGATTCTCGGGAATGAAGCTTCCGGCGTCCGCCCAGAGCTAAAAGAGACCTTCCCCTCCCTTTCCATCCCAATCATTGGGATCGAATCGCTCAATGTTGCTGCAGCCGGAGCCATTTTGTTGTATACTCTCAAGAAATGAAGGAAAAACATTTAGAGTACGAAGAGGCCTTTCATAAAAAAAGGTCAAAAGAAGAGAAAAAAGAGAAGAAAATTCTCCAGTCGACTGATCGCTCAAAATACAAAAAGACCGATATTGAAAAGAAAAAAAAGGAACCTCCCAAAGATAAAAATCTCAAGCGGGGCAGAGTTCTCGCAATCATGGCCGATGGGATTCTTGTGGACACTGATGAGATTCTCTATACCTGCTCCTTAAGAGGCAAACTCAAGAAAGAAAAAGCGCGCATCAAAAACCTAGTTGCAGTCGGTGATTTTGTTCTCTTTCTTCCTGGTAAAGACCAAACCGGGAGTATTGAGTATGTAGAAGAACGGACCTCTATCCTCTCCAGGGCTGAGCAGATCACCAGAAAAAAAGAGCAGCTCATCGCTGTCAATATCGATCAAGTATTGATCACCTCCTCCGTGGTCATCCCTCCTCTCAAAACCCCTCTGATCGACCGGTACATCATCGCCTCTCTGAAGGGAAATATGACTCCCGTTCTCGTCATCAATAAGATCGATCTCCTAGAAACTGAGAGGCAAGAAAAAGCCCATTTCGATGAGGTTGTCACCACCTACCGCTCTATAGATATTCCCGTTTATCCCGTCAGCACAAAAACAGGAGAGGGTCTCGAAGCGCTCAAAGAGGCCATGCGAGGAAATTCTTCCGTGTTTTCTGGACAATCTGGAACGGGAAAGACCTCTCTGATCAATGCAACCACAGGGACAAGTCTTCTCACAGGAGAGGTGATCGCCAAAACCCGTAAGGGAGCACATACGACAACTGCAACACATCTCCTTCCCATCGATGGAGAAGGATTTTGTATCGACACCCCAGGAATTAAGAGCTTTGGAATGTGGCAGCTCAAAGAAGAAGAGGTCCAGAACTACTTCTCAGAGATTGTCAAATGGGCCAGTCAATGTAAGTACCTCAACTGCTCCCACATCCATGAACCAGACTGTTCCGTTCGAAAGGCTCTCGAGCGAGGAGAAATTTCTCCCTTGCGTTTTGACTCTTATTGCGCTTTAATTGCAAATTTGAAACAACAACACCTTCCGAGATAAAAAATGGCACATATTCAATCAATCGAGGCACTTGAAATTCTCGACTCTAGAGGAAACCCGACTCTTCAAGTGACAGTCACGACCAATTCAGGAGCCACAGGTACCGCCTCGGTCCCTTCTGGAGCTTCAACAGGGGAGCACGAGGCAGTCGAGCTCCGCGACAAAGACAAGAATCGCTACTTCGGAAAAGGGGTGACAAAAGCCGTTGCCAATGTGATGGGCCCCTTAAGCGCACTGCTTCTCGGCAAAGATATCTTCGACCAGATCCACATCGACAAAGCGATGATCGAAGCAGATGGCACTCCTAACAAGTCAAAATTTGGTGCGAACTCCATTTTAGGGATTTCACTAGCCGCAGCAAAAGCTGCTGCTGATGAACTCGAAATGCCCCTCTATCGTTATGTTGGTGGACTTCATGCCCACGTTCTTCCTTGCCCCATGATGAACGTCATTAATGGAGGAGTGCATGCGGACAACCTTCTCGATTTTCAAGAATTCATGATCCGCCCCATCGGCGCACCTACCTTCAAAGAAGCGATCCGCTGGGGAGCGGAGATCTTTCACACCCTCAAAGCTCTTCTTCAGGAGAAAGGCCACTCGACCTCTGTGGGTGATGAAGGGGGATTTGCTCCAGCGCTGCAGTCCAACGAAGAGGCGCTTGACTTCCTCGTCCAAGCAATAGAAAAGGCAGGCTTTAAGACAAGCCAAGTGACCATTGCTCTCGATGTCGCAGCATCGGAATTTTACGATAAAGCCGAAGGGCGATATGTCGAGATGAAAAAGAAAAAAAGAGGAGAGCAGTACAATGCCCGCACCTCTGAAGAACTCGTTCTCTATCTTGCCTCTCTCTGCGAGAGCTATCCAATCGACTCAATAGAAGATGGTCTCGATCAGAATGATTGGGATGGATGGAAAATCCTCACCGAACGGCTTGGATCAAAAGTGCAAATCGTCGGAGATGATCTCTTTGTCACTAATACGAAGTTTCTGAAGAAAGGAATTGAGCAACACATTGCGAATGCCATTCTCATCAAAGTCAATCAGATCGGCACGCTTACAGAAACTCTCGACACCATCGAACTCGCCAAGCAGAATGGCTACACGACGATCATCTCCCACCGCTCCGGAGAGACCGCCGACTCAACCATTGCAGACATCGCCGTTGCGACCAACTCAGGACAGATCAAAACTGGATCCCTTTCCAGATCAGATAGAGTCTGCAAATACAATCGCCTCCTCGCCATCGAGGACAAACTCCGCGACTCCTCCATCTACTACAAGACTGGGAAGTAGATCACCGCCTCGACGCATTCTCTAAAGAAACATCGACCTTCTTCATCTGATAGAAGGGCTGGACAGACATGAGGGTGGCATGAGCCTCGATCACCTTCATCGGCTCTTTCAGTGAGAGCTCCCATACCTCTGGCAAAAGGATTCCTAATCGAGAGACAATATCTCCTTCATTGACATAGGAGACATGGGGAGGTTTAAGTGTTTCAGGAATTTCTCTCCATTTTGCTACAATTTCCTCTGTAATACCCGGAGGATTAAAAGCCACAGAGCGAGTATTCGGGTCGAGATTCAAAAGATCATAATTGAAAATGAGCGTGTAGAAAACAAATACCCCACCTAAACTAAAACCCACCACCCTGGCAGGACTTCCTCGTTTATGCATTTTCTCAAGCCAGGCTCTAATTTTCTCCTGTGCCTGGAGATAGGTATTGTAGCCAGGCCCTGAGATATCTAAATCACTCATGATCGATGCCCACCCCTTCTCCGTCGTGATTGACAGGTCGGTTCCACGGTAAAGGAGAATGGGCACTCCATCACCCTCTTCTTTAGGAACGATCCCAAAGGCGGGCATTCCATGCCAAAGGTCGATCACCTCATCCACCACGTAAAGCTCAAGCTCCTGCTCGCGCACTTTCGGCAGCGAGAGCGTCATCCCCTTCTTTAGATGACGATAAGAGAGAACCTTTGCCAAAATCTCATCTCTTGAGAAGGCGAGTTGCTCGGGATCGGCAATGGCAGAAGACAGAGACTGCAGAAGGCAATCGGAAACGGCTATATCCCGCTTCTCCTGCGTCACAATCCCAACAATCGGATGGAATAGGGAAAAATAGCCGTAATTTCGGTCAAAAGCCAAAAGATCAGCAGCCTCTACACGAAAAGACTTTTCCTGCAGAGGCTGCTCGAGATGATAGGGGGGATTTCTTGGCTTGAGAGTCCACGTCAAGAGATTGTCCCATCCCTGAATGAACTTGAGTCGGATCTCTCCAAAAGTTTGCTGATACTTAGACTCATTTAAAAGAGCTGGACATTCATTCGCATTCATAGAAAACGCAATGAAAAGAAGAAAAAAGAGAACTTTTCGCAAAGCTTAAGGCTCCTTACCTGCTCGATTTCAATAAATAGACGACCAGCCCCTCAAAATCCCGATGGCTGACATAGGCATGCAGTTTCTCTTCAGAAAGACCGAGAAGAGCAGCAAAGCCAGGGATATATTGTTGTACGTTGCCCGCCTTCAACTCCAAGTTGAGTTTGTCACTGAGCCCATTGATGAATCCATTCCACTTAAACATACTTTTGTAGATCTCTTGCATGCAATAAATCAGGTGCTGGTCAGAAAAAACCACACTGAGAAAGCGAATGGGATGGACATGGTAAATCTCATCCCCCCATCGCTCGAGCCTTTTTTTCTCGAAAAGAAGAGAGAAGACATTATTTTCCGCCATGGTGGTGAGCAACCTACGGATGGTGATCCGATCTCGCTCAGTAACCAACAAGGAATCAAATGCCACGTACCTGGGATTAACCTGCCCCATTGACTCTCCCGTAAGAGAAGAGGGATCATCAGCTTGAAGTTGTCCAATGATAGTCAATAGTAAAAAAGTCAGACCCATTCTCATCACATTCTGCTCCTTTTCCTAGTCAATTTCTAAAGAGTATATGTGAAATGCTTTCACTGTCAAAAGCCCACAATTTTTTCCTAGGAGAGTGCTCGAAGAGCTTCTCTTAGGAGAAAAGACAAGCTTTTCGTGGGCAGTGGAATGATTTCGCATACACCCTCTTAAGAGATCAGCATACAAATCTAACAATTAGATCTCGAGAACCATCTGCTTTTGATAGACAATTTTCTCCTTCTCCCTTAAGTCATAAAGATAAGGAGATACACATGTTAAGCAAGCTTTTTTACGCCGCAATCCTCTACTTAAGCATCGCAACCCCCAGCAACCCGAGGAGCACCGATGTCTCGGTAGCCCCTGACCTCTATTCCGATGAATGGGAAGAGTGCAGTCCTCCTTCAGCTAGAGAAGAGCAGGAGCTCTTCTCCCATCTCAATGCAGAGGAGCAAGGCCTCTACAACTCCCTTGATTGCCAGGGGAAAAAGCGAGCCATCGCCCTCTCAAGACAAACCCCCGACAAAAAAGCCGCTGTCCAGCAAGCGGCAAAAGAGATGGCCCAAAGACAGCGGAGGAAACCGATCCACCCTTCAGATAAGATCGAGAAATTTGGCGGACAAGATAAATACAACAAATACGGCTACTAAAAACGAATCGATTGAAAATTAATTCAACTTATAATAATAGTTAGTTATGGACAATCGAGTGTTTATATTCGGAGAATCGGAGAAGGGAGAGCTCTGCACACCTACGCTTTTCCTCACTCTCGCTGAGCTCGCAGAGAAAATGGGCAACCCCAATCCGGAGAGCAAAGGAATTAACAGCGCTGTTCAGATGCTCCTCTCTCAGTATCCCATCATCTTTTACCGAGTAAGAGAAGAGGGATATAGCAAAGAGGATTATCTCCGCGGTGTAAAACTGCTTTACAAGGAAAGTTCTTCGATGAACCTCTCTGCAATCTGCCTGCCCGGAGTAGGGGACGCAGAAATCATCAATCCCCTCACCCCCATCTGCAAGAAAAACAGCCTGTTAATGATCCTCTCAGAGGAGGATCTCTACGACTATTTAACTGGATTGAAATACTGAAGAAGCCCCTCTTGGGTTGGCTTCATCGACCTATCGCCTGGTGACCAGTTCGCTGGGCAGACCTCTCCATTTTTCTCATGAAAAATCAGAGCATCGAGAAGGCGAAGAGCCTCCTCAACAGAACGGCCAATCGGCAGGTCATTGACCAGCTGGTGACGAATCACTCCCTGCTTATCGATCAAGAACTGTCCACGGTAGGCGATTCCTTCATCCTCTTTGAGAACGTGGTAGTTCTGAGCAATATCCTTTTTTAAATCAGAGACGATAGGATACTCAATCCCTTCGATTCCTCCCTGATCCTTTGGTTGGGCTACCCATGCAGCATGCGAATACCAACTATCGACCGAACATCCCACTACCTGAGCATTTCTCTTATGAAACTCCGACAATTGCTCCTGAAAGGCATGCAATTCAGTGGGACAGACAAAGGTAAAATCAAGGGGATAGAAGAAAAAAAGGATATATTTCCCCTGAAGATCATCGAGAGAGAACTCATCGACGACTTTTCCCTTCACTACCGCCTTTGCTCTAAAATGGGGAGCATTTTTCCCAACGAGTAAATTTGACATAGATATTATCCTCCAAAGTATTCTTTTGCATTCTTAAGCCATTTCTCAGCCCCAATCGTGGTCTCCGCTCCATGGCCGGGCAAGACCCTCGTCTCAGCTGGCAGAGCAGAGAGCTTCTCCAGAGATTCCCACATGAGCTCTGGCTGAGCTGTGGGGAGATCGAGCCTCCCGATACTCCCCTGAAACAATGTATCTCCCGACACCAAAAGCCCCTCTTCCTCCAAATAGAAACAAACCCCACCAGGAGAATGACCGGGAGTATGGATGACCTTTAGTTTAAGCTTTCCAACCTCGAGTACTTGTCCCTCAGTTAAAAACCCATCGGGCTCAACCCCTTCTACTCGTAAGATCAAAGGGAGTCCATCTGCGCCCGGAGCTTTTACATTCTCACTATCGAGTTGATGCACATAAATCGGAGCCCCCGACTTTCTCTTCAACAGAGCCAAATCCCCAATGTGATCCCAGTGTGAGTGGGTGAGCAGAATCATGACAATTTCAATCCCTGCTTTTTCTGCCTCTTTTAGAAGAAGCTCTCCTCCCTCAAAGGGGACATCGATAATCACTCCTTTGCCCGTTTCCGAGCATCCAAGAAGGATCCCATTAGTCTGAGCAGGGCCTAAGGGAAAAAACTTTACAATCATTGCACCGGAGAGGATTCGAACCTCCGACCTCACGGTTCGTAGCCGTGTGCTCTATCCAGCTGAGCTACCGGTGCATCAGCTGATAATGATCAACTGAAAGAACATTTTTGCCAAGGCTTTTCTCTTGCTCCTCATAGGAGAAATGGGATATTATTTGGACCAAATTTAAGACATACCGCTTGAATAAGGGAACTTTTCCCAAGCAGACTCATAGACAAAACAAATTTTGCATAATGTTAGAAGAGATCGATTGGGAACAACAGTGGGCCGATCACGCTCCTGGATTTAAAGACGGACTAGCTCATATCCCCCTCCCATCCGGTGAGGAGATTGTCCTTCTTCCTGGACCGGGATTTGGGGACTACTCTCATCCTACGACTCGCCTCGTCATCGAGCTCATGGAGCCCTATATTCCAAGCCATACAGTCTTTGATATCGGCTGCGGCAGCGGGATCCTCTCCCTCGCCGCTGCAAAGATGGGAGCCAATCGCCTTCACTGCACTGACATCGACCCAGACGCACTTATTCATACAAAAAAGAATATCCTCATGAGTGGAGATCCTTCCCTCTTCTCTTTCGACAAACCCAAAGAGAAACCGATTGTCCTCATGAATATGATCACATCAGAACAACAAAACGCATGGAAAGTGCATAAGCTTCCATTCAATCTCCTCATTACATCGGGAATTCTAGCGACTCAAAAGGAAGAGTACCTCGATTTTGCCATAGCGCAAAACTGGGACCTAGTGAAGATACGTGAGAGAGAAGGATGGCTCGGCTGCATATTTCAAGAAAGCCATTAGAAATTCCCCTTTTCTGGCCCCTCCTGACATGCAGTGCCTCTTTCATGTTTACTGGCACCTATCTCGAGCGATCTCCAAAGAATGAGTTACTTTGTAAAGTCATTTCTGCACTTGACAACTAATTGTTAGTTAACTATAATTAAGCAATAATTATAACAAAACACATTAAAATGAGTATACCTACAATATACACCGGCATGAAAGTAAATCTAGGCAGGGAAAACGAAAAAGGTGTTTTTCTCGTAACTCCTCCATCGTACACTGAAGCGATAACAACGCTAAGAGAAGCTCTTATAGAACAAGAAATTGCTCCTGTCGAAGAGCTTTTGCAAAAACATCCTGCGCTGCTAAAAGAACGGCTCCCTCTTGATGGAATCACTCTACTTGGAGGGCACTGGACTGATCATCCTGAAACCGCTTCTCCCTTAGAAATTTGTATATATTCAGCCCGCACTCAAGACAATGAAAAAATAATTGAATTATTGATCAAGAAAGGAGTCGATCTCAATCAGATCTCTGAAGAAAAAAATAAAAGTCTATTTCATGATTTTTGCAAACATACTATTGCCGGGGACATGCTTAGATTTCTTCTAGAAAAGGGTGCAAATCCTTCATTAACAACTCCTAATGGGAAAGATGCTCTTTATTATGCAATTGGCAATCCCCAATGCCAAGACAATGTGAATATTCTCCTGCGGCATTTCCAATCCCGCAATCCCAATCGATTACAAATCAGTAATAGATCTTTGCGTAAATTGCTCAGACCAGAATTTTTCAGAAAAGCTTCTGATTTTTTTAAATCTGGCACTAATAGGTATATGAGAATACAAGTTGGTGATACTCCTTATTTCGACATCGCTCATTTTGCTATCGAAACTGATCTTGCAGAATACCTTGAAACATCTTTCAATGCAGCGAATATGGATTATGATAGTAATCGCAAAATCGACGAGGAAAACAAGACCCTTTTTGAAATTATTACAACACTCTTCACCCAGTATGTAGCTCTAGAGAAAATCACTCCAAACATGATCGTTCATTCATCTAAATACTCAAAAGGCCGTTTTGTCCTATGCCGCCTTCAACCACCAATAGCGGAGTCACCAAGAGATTTTTTTAGTGACTCAGTGGCACAAGAATACTCAGATGAATCAGCAGGGTACAGCGATTATTCTTAAATGAAATTCTGAAGACTTTTACATCGAATAAAAAAACCCGAGGACTTCCTCGGGTTTTTGCTTGGAAGAAATTGGAAGGGAATTGCTAGAAGCCCATGCCACCCATTCCTGGCATACCGCCCATGCCTCCCATGCCTCCCATACCACCCATTCCGCCCATGCCACCCATGGGATCCATCGGAGGAGCAGCATTGGACTTCGGCTCGGGTTTGTCGGTGATCATACAAGAGATGGTGATCAGGATGCCCGCAATAGAAGCCGCATGCATTAGGGCACTTTTCGTAACGAGGACAGGATCGACAACCCCATCTTGAATTAAATCGCTGAAGGTATCGGTGAGGCCATTGTATCCAAAAGCCCCTTCTTGCTCCGATATTTTTTCCGCAATCATGTTCCCTTGCTTGCCGCAGTTCGATGCGATGGCAATCGCAGGAGCAAGAGCCGCCTTGCGGATGATCTCAACACCGATCATCTCTTCTTCACCTAGCTTAAGACTGTCAAGAGCTTTGACAGCGCGGATGAGGGCAACTCCTCCACCGGGAACAATCCCTTCAAGAACAGCTGCGCGTGTGGCATGAAGGGCATCTTCAACGCGGGCTTTTTTCTCTTTCATCTCTGTCTCTGTGGCTGCTCCAACGCTCAGTACTGCAACACCACCGGCGAGTTTTGCAAGGCGCTCTTCGAGCTTCTCTTTGTCATAATCGGAAGTGGAGTTTGCAATCTCTGCGCGGAGCTGGGCTACTTGTTTTTTAACGGCTGCTGGATCACCTGCCCCACCGACAATCGTCGTCTCATCTTTAGTGACTTTGATGGTTTTGGCCTGGCCGAGGACCTCTGGTCCTACTTCTTCGAGGTTGAGGCCCACTTCTTCACTGACGACAGTGGCTCCTGTGAGGATTGCAATGTCATTAAGGGTCGCTTTTCGCCTATCGCCAAAAGCTGGAGCTTTAACTGCGCAGATAGGGAGTCCAGCTTTGATTTTGTTAATGACGAGTGTAGCAAGAGCCTCTCCATCGATGTCATCGGCTATGATGAGCAGAGGCTTTTGTTCCTTTTCCATTACTTTTTCTAGTAGAGGTACGAGGTCTCTGGCATTGGAGAGCTTTTTGTCGGTGATGAGGATAAGAGCATTTTCTAACTCTACGCTCATTTTCTCTGCATTGGTGACAAAATAGGGGGAGGCATACCCTTTATCAAACTGCATCCCTTCGACAACATCGAGGACTGTTTCTATCCCTTTTGCTTCACTAATGGTGATGGTCCCATCTTTACCCACTTTCTCCATCGCTTTTGCGATCATTTGTCCTATTTCAGGATCGTTATTGGAGGAGATCGTGGCAATCTGCTCGATCTCTGCTTCGGTACTCACTGGTTTGGCTAAAGAGCTGAGGGAATCGCTGAGCTTTTTTGCAGCTTTTTCTATCCCTTTTTTTACCTGCATCGGGTTCGCACCGGCGATGACATTTTTTATCCCTTCGCTGAGAATCGCCTCTGCGAGGACAATGGCAGTTGTGGTTCCATCTCCAGCTTTATCTGCTGTTTTTGAGGCGGCCTCTTTAACAAGGGAGGCGCCCATATTTTCAAACTTATCTTTCAGGAAAATCTCTTTGGCCACGGTGGCCCCATCTTTTGTAGAGAGGGGAGTGCCATACCCTTTGTTGATGACCACATTGCGCCCTTTAGGGCCAAGGGTGACGATGACTGCTTTTGCCAGGGTTCTCACCCCTTTCAGCATCGATTTTTGCGCATCTTCACGAAATTTGAGCATTTTTGTCATGTTCTGAAAACTCCTAACTTAATTTGTGACAAGGACGCCGAGCACTTCATCTTCGGCGAGTATCATATATTCTTCATCTGTCTGGTCGGTCATGACCTCTGTCCCGGCATAGGAACCGAAAAGGACCTGATCGCCAACCTGGATATCTAAAGCTTTGAGGTTACCTTCTTCGTCATGCTTTCCTGGGCCTACGGCGATGACCTCACCCGCTTTGGGCTTTTCCTGCGCACTCTCAGGAAGGAGAATGCCCCCTTTTGAGGCCTCTGCCTTGGTTCGTTTGACGAGAATGCGGTTGCCAAGTGGCTTAATCCCTAATTGTGTCATGTCTGAAAACTCCTATGCATAAGACTTGATCAAAACTTAAATGGTATACCATCATCTCCTTTTTGTCAAGAGAGTTAGCAAACAGAAGTTTGATCTGCTAAACTTTTCTGCAAACAGTCCGATCGATTCTCCTAAGAAAGAAATAAACGGGCGATTGCAACTGGGACTGTTTCTATTTAATTTTTCTTTTTATTAAACTTTTTGTTTGATATTTCTTGAGTTATGCCTGAAAATATCTCCAAAGATCTATTAGCCGCTCTCGCAAAAATCGAGGGGCATAGAGAAAGACCCTTAAGCCCTGAAAGGCGAAAAAAAGAGACAATCGCTCTCGCAAGCCTCATTTTACATGAGGCAATCCGCACTCAGACGAAAAAAGAGAAAAGGCAGCAGGAAGAAATCGCACGGATGATGCGCGATCCTAGAGGCAAAGCATTCACAATGATGATGACCGATGAATGCTTCCGAAGTAATAAATCTAAGAGAATTGCCGATCAACTCGTCTATCTTTTGGAGCAATTTGGTGTACCTCGCTATCTCACTCTGATGAAGAGGGTGCAGCTCTCTTTATTTAAGGCCCTCGGTCGTTCTCTCCACTTTTTTCTAGTTCCCCTTGCTAAACGGGCTCTTCGCAAGACGACCTCACAAGTAATCCTACCTGGAGAGAGAAGCGCCCTTTCGAAACACATGAAGATGAGAAGAGAGGAAGGAGTGCGACTCAACCTCAACCACCTAGGAGAGGCAATTCTAGGAGAAGGGGAGGCGTTGCATAGGCTCGATATCTACCTCCGAGATCTCGAGCAAGAGGATGTCGAATATGTCTCAATCAAAATCTCAACGATCTATTCACAGATCAACCTTCTCGATTGGGATCACTGTCTCGAAATCCTTGCAGATAGGCTCCGTCAACTCTACCGCAAAGCGAGGGATCACAAGTTCAAACGGGCCGACGGAAGCGAGGTTGTGAAGTTTGTGAATCTCGATATGGAAGAGTATCGAGACCTTCACATAACTAAAGAACTCTTTAAAAAAGTCTTGGACGAAGAGGAGTTCAAGAACTACTCTGCCGGGATCGTTCTGCAGGCCTATATCCCCGATAGCTATCCGATCATGCAAGAGCTCACAGAATGGGCGCTGAAAAGAGAGGAACGAGGGGGAGCGCCGATAAAGATTCGGATTGTGAAAGGGGCCAACTTAACGATGGAAATTTTGGAGGCGAGCCTCCAACACTGGCCACAGACCCCCTACAAAACGAAAGTCGAGGTCGATGCGAATTACAAACGAATACTTCTCTATGGCTGCAAGCCCCAGCATGCAAAGGCAGTCCATCTAGGAGTTGCCAGTCACAATCTCTTTGATATCTCGTTTGCTCTGATCGTCCGAGCCGAAAATGGGGTCGAAGAGGAGGTGACCTTCGAGATGCTCGAAGGAATGGCCGACCACATGCGGCGTGTAGTGCAAAGACTTTCAGGGGATATGCTCCTCTATTGTCCCGTTGCAACAAAAGAGGATTTTCAAAGTGCCATTGCCTATCTGATCCGCCGTCTTGATGAAAACACCGGAGCGGAGAATTTTCTCCGTCACAGTTTTGGTCTTAGACCTGGAACCGATACTTGGAATGAGCAGGTCGCATTCTTTTCCGAAGCTTGTGATCTGATCGATACGGTGAGTGCTCAGCCTAGGAGAACCCAAAGCCGCTTCGACGCTCCTGATCACCTGCCGATGGAAGCTCCTTTTCGAGAAGAACCCGATACCGACTTTGCTCTTCCACAGAACCAAAAGTGGCTCCATCAGATTGCGAAAACCTGGGAAGAAAAATCCTGTTCCCCCATTCCTCTTGTCATCGGAGGTGAAGAACTCCACCGAGACCAGACAGGAGAGGGAATGTCTCCTTCAAGCCCACACACCTCACTCTATCAATATTCTCTTGCCACTTGGGACGACCTCAATAGCGCTCTTGACTGCGCCAAGCAAGCAGAAAGCGCATGGTCAGGAAGAAGTACTTCTGAAAGATGCGAGTTGATGAGCGCAGTTGCAAATAAGATGCGGGAGAACCGGGGAAACTTAATCGGCGTGATGATGAAAGGAGGGGGCAAAACAGCAATAGAGGCAGAGCCAGAAATCTCAGAAGCGATCGATTTTGTAGAGTACTACTTAAGGAGCATGCTCGAGCTGGATCGGATCGATGAAGTGGCCTTTGCTCCTCTTGGAACGATTCTCATTACCCCTCCATGGAACTTCCCCATCTCGATCCCCTGCGGTGGAACCATTGCCGCTCTAGTGACTGGAAACTGCGTCCTCTTTAAGCCAGCTCCAGAGGCAGTCCTCTCAGGGTGGGTCCTGGTTAATCTCCTTTGGGAAGCGGGCATTCCTAAGGAAGTTCTGCAGTTTGTCAATTGTGTTGACGATCCAGTCGGTAGTCAGCTGATCAAGGATAGCCGAGTCGATGGGGTCATCCTAACAGGGGGAACACCCACCGCCCACCATTTCATGAAAATTCGCCCCTCCCTTCACCTTTCTGCTGAGACAGGTGGGAAAAACGCCTTCATCATCACGGGAATGGCTGATCGGGACTTGGCAATTAAAAACCTAATCCAATCGGCCTTTGGTCATTCAGGGCAAAAGTGTAGCGCCGCCTCTCTCGCTATCCTCGAAGCAGAGGTCTATGATGATAAGAATTTCATAAGGCAGCTCAAAGATGCCGTGGAAAGCCTCCATGTAGGAACTCCTTGGGATCCCGTATCGAAGGTGATCCCAATGATTCTACCTCCGAAAGGTCCCCTTCTCAAAGGGCTCACCACGCTAGAAAAAGGTGAGAAGTGGCTCGTCAAACCGACCCAAAACCCCCACAATCCCAATCTCTGGTCCCCGGGTGTTAAACTGGGAGTTCGGGAAGGGAGCTTCATGCACCAAACCGAGCTTTTTGGCCCAGTACTCAGTGTAATGCGAGCAAAAAACCTCGAAGAAGCCCTGCGCTTCGCTAATGGAACGGCATACGGGCTCTCCTCGGGGATCCATACCCTCGACAAGCGAGAAATCACTACCTGGATGAAAAAGATCGAGGCAGGCAACTGCTACATCAACCGTGGAATCACCGGAGCGATCGTCGAGAGACAACCATTCGGAGGATGTAAAGCCAGCTCCTTTGGACACGGGTCAAAAGCGGGAGGTCCCAACTACCTCGCCCAGTTTATGCACAAAAAGCAGGTAGCTCTCCCCAAAGAGAAGGCCCCCTTCCATCCTTCCGTCAACGCGCTTACCGGTTTCTTAGAGCCACTCGACTTCTCACCTGAGGAACTCGGGACCTGGTTTGCAGCCAATGCAAACTACGCACACTGGGCAAAATTCTATGCCAGGGATCATGATCCAACCAAGATTGTGGGTCAGGACAATTTCCTTCGCTACCAGCCACGAAAAAAAATGGCTTTCCGGATTCAAAAAGGAGATAATCCCCTAGATGTCCTTCTCGTTATGGGCGCTGCCCTCTCCTGCAAAACCCGTCTCGAAGTGAGCTACACTACCAAAGAAGAGTGTCCCCTCCCTATCGATGGAGGGTGGAGCGAAATTCTCCCTCAATTCATCTTCACGGAAGAGACCAAGGAGGAGTTTTCAGAGAGACTCAAAAAGGGGGTATTTGATCGAGTGCGCTTCACTAGCTCCCCACCTGATGAGATTATGCAAGCAGCAAGTGAATCGGTCACCTACCTCAACTCTGAGCCTGTTCTTGCAAGTGGACGACTCGAGCTCACTAATTACTTGCGCGAGATCGCTTTTAGCATCGATTACCACAGGTATGGGAACCTCGGCCTGCGTGAGGGAGAGCACCGCTCGGAGATTCTCTAAGAGAGAGTATGCGAAAGCATTTCACTTAAACACCCGCTAAGTCCCCTTTTTTTTCGAGTACTAGCAACTTTCATAGCGTTTGCCTATACTCGGTAGCTATGAAGCTTCAAGAGCACCTCAATGCCCAACAAGTGAAAGCAGCCGAGCATGTCGAAGGACCGATGCTCGTCATTGCCGGAGCCGGCTCGGGTAAAACCCGGATTGTTACTTATCGAATTGCCCACCTGCTTGAGATCGGGGTCCCAGCAGAGGAGGTTCTCGCGGTCACATTCACCAATAAAGCGGCGGATGAGATGCGCTCGCGGATCCAGAAGCTCACCGGCAAAGCAATCCTCGCTACCACCTTTCATAGCCTCGGCGCTCGGATTCTTAGAGAGTCGATCTCCCCGCTTGGCTACCAGTCCCACTTTGCGATCTTCGATGAGGATGACAGTGAAAAAGTTCTCAAAGAGTGCTTTAAAGAAAGGCACATCAAAGAAGAAAGGGGAACGCTGAAAACGATTCGAAAGGGAATCTCCCATGCCAAAAACAATATGGCAGAGGAAAGCGAGCTCACAAAGGAAGATCCACTTCTTGCCGACCTCTACTCTCTCTATCAGAAAAAGCTTCGGGAATACAATGCCCTCGATTTCGACGACCTTCTCTTTCTAACTGTTAGGCTTTTTGAGCAAGAGCCAGAGATTCTCGAGAGGTATCAAAACACCTGGAACTTCATCCTCGTCGATGAGTATCAAGACACCAATCAAGCCCAGTATCACCTCCTCCAGCTACTCTCTGGCAAACATAAAAATGTCTTTGCCGTTGGAGATCCCGACCAATCGATCTATTCGTGGCGGGGAGCGAACATCGAGAATATCCTCAAATTTGAAAAGGATTACCCAAACGCCGAGGTAGTTCCCCTCGAGCAAAACTACCGCAGTACCACCCACATCCTCACCGGAGCGAACCAACTCATTGAAAACAACGAGAGCCGGTATGAAAAAAACCTCTGGAGTGAACGAGGAGAGGGTGAAAAAATTGGATTTTACCTCTGCGAGTCGGAACGGGACGAGGTCACCTTTGTTCTAGAGAGGCTCTACCACCATCACTACCGGGAAAATGTCCCTTTAAGCGAGTGCGTGATCTTTTACCGTACCCATTTCCAATCCCGCGCCTTTGAAGATGCCCTTCTAAAGGAGAACATCCCCTACATCATCATCGGAGGCATCTCCTTCTACATGCGCCGAGAAATCAAAGACATTCTCGCTTTCTTAAGAATTGCCACACATGAGAGCGACTTTCTCTCCTTCACCAGAACCCTCAGCCTCAATAAACGGGGGATCGGCCCAGCCACACTCGCCAAGATCCGTATATGCGCAGGAGAACACTTGATCCACGGATGTGAACAAATTCTCACTGGACAAAGAGAGCTCAAGCTCTCCCAAAGACAGCGAGAGGGACTCCGCGAATATGTCGAAACAGTCCAGCAAATCCAGCACCTCATTCATACGCAAAAACCGATCGATGAGATCATCGACGGGACGATACAAAAGACCGGCTATCACAATCTCTTAAAAGAGAATCCCGACACAGAAGAAGACCGCAAGGGAAACCTCGATGAACTCATCTCAAAGGCCGTCGAATGGGAAGAAGAAAACGAAGGGGGCACTCTCACAGAATTCCTCGAAGAGCTCTTTCTAAAATCCCATCAGGACACCACTCACCAAACCGATGCCCTCCGCCTCATGACTCTCCACAATGGGAAGGGCCTAGAATTTCATACGGTTTTTGTTGTCGGCATGGAGGAGGAACTTTTCCCGCACGCCAATGCCCTGGGCAACTTCCAGGCTCTCGAGGAAGAACGCCGCCTATGCTATGTCGGGATGACAAGGGCACGTGATCAACTCTACCTCTCCTCTGCCCGTACCCGCTACCTTTGGGGTACCCTGCGCCCCATGCGCCCCTCCCGATTCCTCTCAGAGATCCCTGAAGAGCACTTGAAGAAGTATCACAAAGAGGCCTTCACTCCCTACACGCTCGATGAGAGTCCTACCTCCTTCGAGCCAGGAGACATTGTGAAGCACAAGGACTTTGGATCAGGCATGATCCAAAAGGTCTACAACACCTCCTTGGGCCTCACCTATGATGTCCTCTTCTATGAAAACGACCAGGTTCGTACCCTCGTCGCAAAATACGCCAAGCTCACCAGAAACTAAATCCACTAGAGGTTTTATGTGATTATCCACTCGGAGAAAAGTCCCAGAAAACAAATCCCCCCTATTAAAAGAGAGCGCGCTTGCTTGATTTCTCAAAAAATCCTATGATTTGGAATTTGAATTTTACCAAAAAAAAATGATAAGGATGGATCACAATGAAGAAGCTTTTATTTTTTCTCCTCTTTTTAAACCAAGCCTTTTGTATCACCCCAGCCTCTGATAATGCCAATGCTATGCCCGAAAACCGCAAAATTCTAGGGTACAATTACTTCCCAGAAAAGCCGAACCCTTATGGGTTAAGTGCAGGTGAATTCAAACAGCTGACCGATCACACTTTCTTTTGCACCCATCCACGCAGCGGCACAAACTTAACTTTCTCTATATCTACCTACCTAACAAGATGCCCTCTCTATTGGAATAGAACAGATGGCCCTTTTTGGCGAAAGGTCATCCTCGTCAATCGTGGCATGGTCGACTTGGATTATGAAAAGATTCCCTTTTTTGCTACTCATCGAGTTCATGAAATCAACCAACTTTCTCGTAAAAATAAACTGGTCACCACTCTAAGAAATTACAAAGAGATCTTTTTTAGAGGGTCCTCTCTCTTCCCCTCTCAGAATAAAATGAAGACCTATTTCTCCTATCTAAAACTCTACGAGTCATGGGACAGCGAAAATCGAATGCTCGTTAAGTATGAAGATCTTATCTTGTGTCCATTTGAGGTCGTCAAAGAAATTGGAGACTTCTTCGAAGTATCTAATGATAAAGTGAATCAACTAATTTCAGAATATGATATTTTTAGAGAGCATGTTCTTAACAGTTACCCTACAACCGCCGGGAAATCCTACAGCCGAGGAAAGAGTATTAATTTCCATCAGCAAAAAATTTCTCAGGATGTACTAAAAAAAGTGGATGAGGCCATGTATCGAACAAACCCTTATCTCTTCGAAAAGTATTTGGCTCAATATCGAGAAGTGGAGTGAGAGCGTGTCTTCAAAAGTCATTCCACCGTCTTAACCGGAACGAAATGCTGCCACTTCTGGTCCCGCCAGCGCATCCTTTTAAGATTGGGAATCCAGTGAGGGGGAATGACTACTTCCCCTTTTGCCCATGCAGGACGTCAAAAGTTTGCAGGTAGACGAGAGCGGCAAGCTCAGCAGACACTAAGTCCGCTAGAGGTGTATGATCATCCACTCGGAGAAAAGCCCTAGAAAACAATTCCCCCCGCTATTAAAAGAAAGCGCACTTGCTTTATTACTCAAAAATTTCTACAATTTGAATTTTTAACCCCTCCCCCAATGGTAAGGATGGATCACAATGAAGAAGCTTTTATTTTTACTCCTCTTTTTTAACCATGTCTTTTGCATCAGCCCAGACCATGGTAATGCCAATGCTATGTCCGAAAACCCCAAAATTCTAGGGTACAATTACTTTCCAGAAGAGCTGAGCCCTTATGTAAGTGCCAGCGAATTCAAACAGCTGACCGATCACACATTCTTTTGCACCCATCCACGCAGCGGCACAAACTTAACTCTCGAAATATCTTGTTACTTAACAAGACGGCCTCACTATTGGAATAGAGAAAACAGTTCTTTTTGGCAAAAAGTCACCCTTCACAATCGTTGCATGGTTGATTTGGATTATGAACAATTTCCTTTTTTTTGCACTCATTTAGTGCATGAAACCAATCAACTTTCTCGTAGAAATCAACTGATCACCACTCTAAGGAATTATAAAGAGATCTTTTTTAGAGGGTCCTCTTCCTTCCCTTCTCAGCATAAAATGAATACCTATTTTTCCTATCTAAAACTCTTTGAGTCATGGGACAGCGAAAATCGAATGATGGTTAAATATGAAGATCTTATCTTGCGTCCATTTGAGGTTGTCAAAGAAATCGGAGACTTCCTCCAAGTATCAGAAGATAGAGTGGATCAACTGATTTCAGAATACGATATTTTTAAAGAGAATATTCTTAACAGTTACTCTAACAGCCCAAGAACAGGAAAATCCTACACCCGAGGAAAAAGCCTTGACTTCCATCGGCAAAAAATTTCTCCAGATGTACTAAAAAAAGTGGATGAGGTCATGTATCGAACAAACCCTTATCTCTTCGAAAAGTATTTGGCTCACTACCGAGAAGTGGAGTAAGAGCGTGTCTTCAATATTATCCCACCAATATAAGAAACCTCAGAATCTGGCTTTTCCTCCATTGAACTATTCGCCGATAGCTTGATAGAAAGCTCTTTCTACCGTCTTAACCGGAACGAAGTGCTGCCACTTCTGATCCCGCCAGCGCATCCCTTTAAGATTGGGAATCCAGTGAGGGGGAACGACAACTTCCCCTTTTGCCCATGCAGGACGCCAAAAGTTTGCAGCGAGACGAGAGCGACAAATCGTGAGAGTGGGAAGGCCCATACAGGAAGCGAGATGGCCTATACCCGAATCATTCCCAACCATTGCTCCTGACTCTGCAACAAAATAGGTGAGATCGCAAAGAGAGGGAAAAGAAGGAGCATCTACCTCTGGCCAATCAACCTTTTCTTCCTCTGTTAGTATGAACACTGGCTCAAATCCATCTAACTCGAGCCGTTTTGCAAGCGAGAGGAATTTTCCTTTGCTCCAGTTCTTCCCTGGACGCGAGCTAGTGGGATGAATGATCACCCTCCTCGGAAAGGAATGCTTTTTCACATGTTTGGGAAGGATGATGCCATTGTCTTTTACTACATCTTCTAGATAAAGAGAATCACGACAAAAGGCGGCAAGATTATCGACAAAAGGCTGGCTGCCATCAAAACGCCCTCCCTCCCAAAAAGGGTAGTCCTTGTTAGGAGTAGCGATCGGATTGAGAACGGTCACTTTATCTGGAAAATCCCGAAGAGCTCTTTCGAGAATGTTTTGCATCCAATCCAATTTTTCATAGACGATGAAAAGGCGGTCATAACTCTTCAGAAATGCCGTCCCTTCCTTCCTTGATAGCAACGGAAGGTGTGGGAAGAGCTCTTGCATCTCACCCAAAAACGGGTGATAGGTATCTACCGAATGACCATTTCTAGCTAGATTATTTGAGAGGACAAGAGCTAGAAGACCATCACCGAGTCCAATACAAGAAAAAACAGCGCACTTCATGGCATGAATAATAAAGTGAACACCTTCCGATGTAAAGCAGCTTTACTCTTATTTCAAGAGTTTATAAGCAGGGTCTCTAACATAGGGGTAGAATTCGTTCAGTATTCTGATAAATCGTGCTCGGTAGGTAGGAAGCTTCGCATTTTTCAATGCATCAAGTAAAGCTTCAACAAGCACCAGTAAATCAGAATAATCAGAATAATCAGAATACCGCACGAGTACTTCCCTAGCATGAGATAAATGCTTGAAACACAAGTCGATTTTTTGCTCATAATCTCTATTATTCACTAAAGAATGTGGATCCAAATCTCTCATAAAAGCTTCGTATACCTCGTCTAAGCCAAGAGAATAGTGCACAGAGTCTTTGCTTCTTCTCGTTGCAGCCACTTTTCTAGAACTATCTGCACTTTTCACTTCTTCAAGAAATTTATGAAACTTTTCACATTCCGTTTTAAGTTTAATGTCTTCAAGCGTGCCCGGCATGGCATCCCGCGAGCTGTTAAAATTAACCATCAATAACCGATTTCGATATTCTAATGTTCCCTCATCAAAAATGATTGATTCGACAAGTTTATTCAATGCCAATTTAGGGGAGACTCCACGAGCATAGAGCTCTGGGAAGTCTTTAACATCCCTTGCTAAGGCAAGGAGATTCGCTTCATCCTCAGGAGATTGGAATTCTGCACAGAGGGATTTAAGAGCTTGAGAATACTGATTCATCAGCATGTAGTTGCGAATCTTGACTACAAAATTCTGATTCTTTCCAAAACGAAAACAAAACGAAACGAGTTTATACGTGCCGGAAACGAGGAAGCTAATGCCTCCGAAGAGGATTCTCCCAACACTTTTTCCAAAATTTGAAACACCCATGGAAGTATGCGTGTCAGAAAATACCGGAGTTCCATGACGTGCAGGGATTGGGGATCTCTGAGTTTGAGGGGACGCGAGAGGAGGAGGATTTGCCTTTGAAACCTTTCCCAAATGAATTCTCTCCTTCTTTATGCGAGAATTTTATCGAAAATTCTCTTTAAAGGAAATATTTTTCTCGCAGGAGGGTCCATCGGAGTGATTTCTTATCTCGTATGAATCGCTTCAGCTTTTCTCTTTTTGCGAATGCAAATCGAAAAATCTCGGAGTCAGACAATCGAACCGCGGCAGCTAAAGGCTTGACTGATGGTTGAAGAAACCCTTTGATGTATCTCAAGGAGAAAAAGAGAATCATCTGCGACAAGAAAAGGCGAATGAGAAGGACTCCCAAAAACAGAGCAGGCAGAAACCCAAAAAAAGCATACAAACCTAGCTCTGGGACAAAAAAACGAGCCACTTCCACCCCGATTGGGGAAAAGAGGAGCAATATGAAGATGTAACTCTCCCACGGTCGCATAAAGATTGGACCAAAAAATCGGCGATAAAATCGACTGCTCGTCTTGTAGGCGAAAATCTCTTCAAAGTAGGGCTCATCAAACTGCATACGCATAGCATGGACCGCTTCATGTGCGAGAACCTCTTCTCTTCGATAGATTTTCATGTAGCTTCCCTGATCAAAACGGGTGCGCAGTTGGATCAAAGGAACACGAACCCCTTCTCGCTCGACAATCCACGTTGCAGCCCCTTGAAAAAAGGGAAGGCGACGATCGCTGTAGTGGGCAACAATCCAGTTCGGAGCAAACCCATACAGAGTCTCGGTCTTCTTCAAAGCTCCACTCCAGTCGGTGTCGGTGAGAAAATAATCTACATCACTTGAAGGATGAGAGAAAAATGTCTCTAGTGTATCCACACGTTCCAGAAACGCTTCCCTATCCTCATCTGGCCCAGGGACAAAGCCGATACGATCCAGCCGATCAAGATCCCTACCAGGGAGCCACTTGGGTTTAAATGGTCTATCCATTACACTCGTTTGTTGTTATGTTAGGCTTAATCCGCATTCTCAGCTTTCTTTCTGTCCTCGCGTTTTCCATCTATCTCTTTAACAATAGACAGGAGTCATTTTTAGCACAAAAGACAAATCTTCAACCGACAATTATCGTTCAACCGACAAGCTGCCCTCACTGCCTTCGTGATATTTTCGATGAAAACAATTCTGCGCAAACTCAGTAACACCCCCCTTATCTCCCTACTTTTTTTCTCTCTTCTCTTTATTTTTCCAATCCAACAGAGGATGACAAAATGGCTTAAGCCACTTTCCAAAGTCGCCTTTCATAACCAATCACTTCCCTCCTATTTCCGAGAAAATCGCCTCGACTGCTTCCTCACTGACTTTTTCCTTTTAGCGATCATTATTATCGCTATGAGAACGCTTCGCGGGGTAACCCTATCACGCAGTCAAAAATTGCTAGTAGGATTTGCCAGCTTTTGTTTGCTCTCTATTTTTTTCTCCACTTGCTCCAAAGAGATATGGCCCTATTTCCGGTGGTTGCAGCTCGTACTTCCCATCGCAGCTTCGGTTATGATCGGCAAAACAGTCTCGACAAAAGAGGGAATCACCATCTGTTTTTGGATCCTCTTCTGGAGCGCATCTTTGCAGTGCTTTGTCGCGATCGGCCAATACTTTATGCAGCACTCCATCGGTCTAAAATATTTGGGCGAAGCGAAAATTCGGATGGGTGAAGCTGCTCAGCTCCTTGTTCCAAGCAAAACGCGGTGGTTCTTTGACCGCCTCCTGCACCACCAGACCAACTCCGTCGCCCTCATTCGCCCAAGCGGAACTTTTCCCCATCCCAACATCCTCGGAGGCTTCCTCGGCATGACACTCTTCGCCTCGGCCTATCTCTTCGCCTCGGAGAAGCTCTCCAAAAGAAAAGCCTTCATCGCTGGCGGAATCGCCCTCCAAGTCTTTTCCCTTTTTCTCACCTTTTCAAGAGGAGCGCTCTTCGGCCTCATCGGTGGCGCCCTATTCCTCCTCATCCTCCTCACTCTCCACTCTTACAAAAAGATAGCTCTTCAGCTTTTTCTGGTGATTCTCGCTAGCGGAGTTCTCTCCACTGCTCTCCTTCACGAGCAGCTGGCCCACAGAGGTGGCGTTTTCACCTACAACAAACTGGTCAAAGAGTCAGACAATGCGCGCCTCTATTTCCAAAATCTCGCTCTATCGATTGCAAAGCAGCGCCCCCTTCTGGGAGCGGGTTACGGACAGTTTTTACTAGAGGTTGAACCGAAAAATGAAACTGGACACGTGCAAAAAGTACACAACATCTACCTACTCATTCTTTCTGAGACAGGCATCTTAGGCCTTCTCGCCTTTGGTGGTTTCTGTCTAACACTTTTGTTTACTGCCTGGAAGAGGGGAATCGACCTCAGAAGAGCAGTACTCCTGACAATTTTTGTCTATTTTCTCTGGATTGGATGCGTAGATCACTACCTGATCACCACCCAGCACGGTGCAATCATGTTCTTTTTTATGGCCGGTCTTCTCTCCTCTTATGGAGACGAACATAGAGAGAAGCGATCCCTACAAATCCAAGCAAGTTAAGACCAGCTAACACGCCCACAGCAAGAAGAAGCTTGTTGGCTTTCTTAGAGAGCATCATGAGCCGCTTACGTGCCTTCCTCTCAAAATTCGACTCATTTTCGAACCAAGTTCCCTTGTACTTGTGTTGAGCGAAAAGAGCCCGCTCAATCTTTGGTGAATTGAAATAACAAGTAGGAAGGGCGATATCAATATTCCCTTCCTTGTTCCCAAAGGTTTTAAAGGCCTCTCCCAAAGCGAAAAAAGTCCGGTGGGAAACCCGATTGATGACCGAGTCCCGATCCCTCCCTGGATAGTCCCGCTCGATCTGCTCCCATCGCTCGTCAAGCCAAAACATCATCTTCTCCAAAAGGGGATGTCCCTTTTTCGCTCCCACCAGGTTATTGGTCGGCAATACAGAAGAACTCAGAGAAGTGGGATAGGGACAATCCATGCCACAATAAAAGTCATAAGCCCCATGCAATGCACCAAAACCTTGCATGCATTCGACATCGTGATCGACATAGACGCCTCCCTCCTTAAAAAGAATCTCAATCCGTAAGAGATCGGATTGCTCGCCATAGTTATCACTCTTTGCATAGAAATCCCCCAACTTCTCAAATGAGAAATCCCTCACCATGCACTCCTGCATATCGGGATGAGGCAAGGGGCGCTTGCGATCGGTCCAGAACTTGAAGGTCCAATCCGGATGATGAGCCATCCACGAGCGGACATTGACGACCGATTCCCTTGGGAAAGATTTTGGCCCGAGCCAAATAAAATGGACCACCTTGGGGATTTTCTCTCCCTCTCCCTTGCCCAATAGAGGAATATTGCGATCATACACCCCTTTAAAAAAGGCGAGGTTCTCAAAATCCTCTTTGGTCTGCACATGCTTCCAGTGGGGAAGGTCCGATCCCATCAAAGAGACAAAATCCATTTTTTCAGAAGAGGGTGCTTCCTTTTTCTGGCAACCTCCCACTAGCAAAGAACAAAGGACAACAAAGATCAGGTGTTTCATGCTCGGCTCCTTATTATCCCGCCAATATATAGAAAAAAAAAGATGGAAGCGAGCAGAAAGAACTCCTAAGAAAGCAATTAAAATCCTCTGCATACCTAAAACATCTCAAAAAAATCTTATATGTAAACTAAAGGATTCGCCTCCAGGCTATCAGCTGGTTGAATGACCCTTTTCTCAAGGGGAATTCACTTTCCAAAAAAAAAAATTTCTTTCATAAAAAGGGGAAATAGGAGGAAACTGGTAATCTCATGGGAAAGAAACTCATTATCGTAGAGTCCCCTGCGAAGATTAAAACTCTTCAGAAATTCCTGGGCTCAGGTTTCACTGTTGCCTCATCGGTTGGTCATATCCGCGATTTGCCCAAAAAAGGATTCGGGATTGACACGGAAAATGATTTTGAACCTGAGTATGAGATCCTTGCAGAGAAGAAAGAGGTGATCAGCAAGTTAAAAAAGGCCGCGAAAGAGGCCGACCTGGTCTATCTCTCCCCTGATCCTGATAGAGAAGGAGAGGCAATCGCCTGGCACATCGCTGCGATCTTGCCTAAAGGGACCAAGTACAAACGGGTCACCTTCAATGCGATCACCAAAGACGCAGTCCATGAGGCCCTCAAACATCCACGGGAAATCAATCAGGCACTTGTCGATGCCCAACAGGCAAGACGCCTTCTCGATAGGATCGTAGGATATAAAATCTCTCCTATTCTCACTAGGCGGGTTCAAGGAACTCGAGATGGAGGCCTTTCTGCAGGAAGGGTCCAATCGGTCGCTCTTAAACTCGTTGTCGATCGAGAAAAGGAGATCGATGCATTTGAGCCAATCGAATATTGGAATCTCGCCGCTCTATTGCAAACCAAAAAGGGAGACGCTCCCTTCTGGTCCTCTCTTTATTCCGTCGATGGTATGCGGGTAGACAAAGTGGCTCCTGAAGGGAAGAAGATCTTCACGATCTCTAATAAAGAGACAGCCGATGGTCTTGTGACTCGATTAAACAAGGCCAACTACACCATCGCAAAGGTAGAGAAGAAGGAGAAAAAGAGAAATCCCGTTCCCCCATTCATCACTTCGACGTTGCAACAGGAAGCAAGCCGCCACTACGGCTTCTCCGCCAGGCGAACAATGAATATCGCCCAAGGGCTCTACGAAGGGGTCGACATGGGCAAAGCTGGTACAGAAGGACTCATCACCTATATGCGTACCGACTCGGTTCGGATCGAACCAGAGGCCATCGGCGCTGCTCGGGGTTTGATCAAAAAAGAGTATGGAGTTGATTACCTCCCAGAAAAGGGTCGACAATTTAGCACAAAGAAAAGTGCCCAAGATGCACACGAAGCGATCCGCCCTACCAGTCTCTCTCGATCCCCTGATTCCATAAAAGAAAGTCTGACCGTTGACCAGTATAAGCTTTACCTTCTCATCTGGAGGCGTTTTGTTGCATCGCAGATGAACCCTGCTATTTATGATACGGTTACCTGCGATATTGCTACCGACCAAGAGATCGTCCTTCGTACTACGGGATCCAACATCAAGTTCCTCGGATATTTGGCTGCTTACGAAGAGAAAGAGGACAGCAAAGAACCGCAAGGGGTAAAAAAAGAGGGACAAGATCGCCTTCTTCCTTTCCTCAAAGAAGGAGAAACTCTCAACCAAAAAGAAATCAGCAGTGAACAGGCCTTCACCCGCCCTCCTCCTAGATTTACAGAAGCCTCTCTTGTCAAAGAGCTCGAAAAACTCGGAATCGGTCGTCCTTCTACCTACGTTTCGATCATGAATAAAATCCAAAGCCGCGACTACACGACTAAAGAAAAAGGGACCCTAAAACCGACAGAACTAGGACGCGTCATCTCCCGCATGCTCGAAGACAACTTCAAAATGATCATGGACATCGGTTTCACCGCTGCTATGGAAGATGAGCTCGAGAGGATCGCCGCAAATGAAAAAAACTGGAAAGAGCTTATCCGTGAGTTCTGGAACCATTTCATTCCATCTGTAGAAAGCGCAGAAAAAGATGCCCACGTCCCAAAAGAAGACACCGACATCAAGTGCCCCAAATGTGGAAAACACCTCCAAAAAATCTGGTCTCGGCGCAAATACTTCTATGGATGTAGTGGCTATCCCGACTGTGACTTCACCTCTCCTGAGGAAGCATTCACTTTCAATCGAGACGATTATGCTCCAGGCTTTGACTGGGACCAAAAGTGCGCAAAATGCAGCTCTGAGATGGCCTTGCGCTTTGGAAAATTCGGACCTTTCCTAGGCTGCACGAAATATCCCGACTGCAAGGGCATTGTCAATATCCCCCAAAAAGGGGATACCCCCCCAGAAGACATGCCTACCTGCCCCGCTCTTGGCTGTGATGGAAGAATGGTCGCCCGCAGGTCTCGTTTTGGGAAGGTCTTCTATTCCTGCTCCAATTATCCCGATTGTGATGTGATTGGCAATGACCTCGATACTCTTCCCGAAAAATATCCCGATCACCCGAAAACCCCTTACGTCAAGAAGAAGAAGGCCGCCAGGAAAGGGGCCAAGAAAAAAACCGCTGCAAAAAAGAAAACCGCGAGAAAAAAAGCAGTGCAACCGAAAAAGTCTCTATCTAAAGAACTCATTGAGGTCGTCGGCGCTAAGGAACTCTCCCGCCCTGAGGTCGTGAAGAAGGTATGGGAATACATAAAGAAGCATGAGCTCCAAGATCCAAAAAATAAACGGATGATCGTTCCCGATGGCAAACTCGGTAAAGTTCTCGGCAAAAAGCCACTCGACATGATGAAGCTCTCAGGGCTACTCAGCGCCCACATCTCCTAATGAATCAGTGCTGAGAAGACAATCTCGTCTTCTACAAGCTCATCCGACCAAATGGTCGGTTTCAGCCCATGCAATGTAATCATCGTCAAAGCAATGGCTTTTTTCCCTGGAAAATGCGCCTCGAACACCTCTAATTTCTGCTTGAGCTCTTTGGCATAGGATTTGGTAATAGGGTATTTCTTATCCGAATATTTGATTTCACAGAGGGAGACTATCCCATCTTCCCGATCAAAAAGAAGATCGATTTGAGCTCCTGCATTGCGGCTCCCTTTTTTAGGGACGTATCGCCAGCTCCCTATTTCAGCATGAATTCCCTCCAATTCCAGTGCCTTTTGGATCTCATCAACATGTTTCAAGCAGATCATTTCGAAAGCCCCACCTGCCCATGCATGCACGGCAGAGGTTTGCGCCTTCGTCTGCCAGTAGGAAGGACCGATTTTTAGTCCTCTTTGCTTGATTGGAGCGATCCAATGCAGATAAAAAAGGATATACTCATCCACCAGTCGATAACTCTGAAATTTCTTTTTGTTTCCATAGGGAATATATCCTTGGATAAAACCAGCAGCTTCGAGCTCATCTAATCGCTTCCGAAGAGAACCTCCAGAGGAAATTTCCAATTTGTTGATGATTTCCTTTCTTAAGATTCCCTTTGGATGGGTAGCTAGAAAAGTAACGATCCTACGATGGAGATCGGAAGAATCAAAGAGAGAGGAAAAAAGTCGATCAAATTCACTATGAAGAATCCCTTCTTTCTGAAAACAAATCCGATTGATGTTTTGCATTGCAGATCTTGCTTTAGTGATCTGTTTTAGATAATAGGGTACCCCTCCACAAACCATATAGAGATCGCAGAACTGTTTTATGCTTAGGTTGATACCGCGATGACGCAAAAAGGCGATCGCCCCGTTCAAAGAAAAAGGACGAAGTAAAATCACACGGGTAATGCGATTATGAAGTCCTCCCCGAGCATTGATCAAATGATCGAGCATCCAAGAGGCTGCTGATCCGCATACAATAAGTCGAAAATTTGGATACCTACTCCAGTGGCGATTCCAATAGTAATCGAGTGCTTGCATAAGTCCCGATCTAGGCCCTGCGAGCCAGGGCAACTCATCCAAAAAAAGGATGCACTTTCTAGTTTTAGGAAGATGATCGAGTTGATTTGTAATGAGCGCAAAAGCCTCCTTCCAACTCTTGGGCGTCCGAAAGGGAATTCCATTAGAAAACTGGGCAGAAAAGATCGTAATAAAGTTTTCCAGTTGCTCTCGAAGAGGCGCCTGCTTTTGCCCTGTAATCTCCAGATAGCATCCTTTAGATGAAAAATATTCCTGAATAAGGTGTGTTTTTCCAACCCGTCTTCGCCCATAGATAGCTAAAAATTCAGCCTCTTTAGAGTGATGGATTTCATCAAGAAGGGTAAGTTCTTTTTTTCTTCCAATGATATTTTTCTTTGCCATGGTCCCATTATAAGGAGCCAAATCATAGGAAGCAAGCAACATTTGGCCAGATATAAGAAGCTATACCCAGCCAAATCTCAGTTTAGGTAAGAGATTTGGCTGGTTATGCGAAATCATAACCGGCCAAATCGCAGAACGCGCAGATTATTTGACCAGCTACATTGATCGGGTCAACTAAAAGCCTGAAGCTTCTCGTCGATGAAATTCATGAATTCCCTTTGAAACCGCTCTCGGGAAAACTGAGAGGCATGTTTTTGAATCTTCTCCGGCTCAAAATCCCCTTCCATCTTCTCGAAACGATGAATCGCATCGATCACACTTGAAGGGGTTTGTTCATTAAAGAAAATCCCTGTCTGCCCAGGAAGAACCGTTTCAAGGCTCCCTCCTTTTGCGTAGGCTATCACCGGAAGTCCCGATGCCTGCGCTTCCACACCCACTATCCCAAAATCTTCTTCTGCGGCAAATAAGAAGGCACGCGCTTTTGATAACATATCGCGTAACACGGGATCGGGTTGATGTCCCAGAAACTCGACATTTTTTGTCGCTCTGGATTTCAGTCGATTCATCTCTGGTCCATCTCCAATGATCACAAGTTTTTCATCGGGCATCATTGAAAATGCTGCGACGAGGACATCGACCCTCTTATACGGAACGAGTCGTGAACAGGTGATGAAATAATTCTCTTTAACAGAGGAAGGGCTAAAGAGATGAGTCTCTACAGGAGGATAAATCACTTGTGCAGATCTCCCATAGTTCTTTTCAATTCGTCTTGCCACACACTTCGAATTGGCAATGAAATGATGGGTCCTATCATGGGTTCTCTGATCCCAGTCTCGTAAATATCGCAAAATCGGTTTTGCAATGCGCTTTTTTATGGGATTGAGTTGATTGAGATGAAACTCTTTAAGATCCCAAGCGTAGCGCATGGGTGTATGACAGTAACAGATATGCAACTGGTTTTTATGTGTTTTGACACTCTTGGCTACTGCATGAGAAGTCGACAAGATCAGATCATAAGAAGAAAGGTCAAACTGTTCAATTGCGGAGGGAAAAAGAGGAAGGAGATTGCGATAGTAGCGATGGACTTTAGGAAAGCGTTGAAGATACGAGGTATATAAGATCCGATCGGAAAATGAGGTCTTCTCAAGCGCCAATTCGTGCTTGATGAGCGTGTATATGGGCCCATTGTAAAGCTCGCAGATTGCATCGAGGACTTTCTCCCCGCCAGCAACACCCACGAGCCAGTCGTGAACAAAAGCTGTCTTCATGTTTCCTTACGTGATATCTTGGTACCTATCGAGATAGGTAAATATTGCTATTATTGGAATCAGCCAAAATTGATAGTACAACAAATTATTGAACTGACTTGTGAACAGGATACATACGAGCATGTAGATGTAAAGCCAAAAATACAAATTCATAGGGAAAATATTTTTTTTTGGCTGAAAAAAACCCCGCCGAACCGACCAAATTCCGCCAAAAAAAAGAAAAAAAAGTGTCGGAATTGCCCCAAAATTTCCAAGTGTGAGAAGCATCGATGAATCTGGAGCTAAAATTCCCACTTCCTCCCTTAGCAGAGCAGCAAAATAGTTGTAACCATTTCCAAAAAAGGGATGCGCAGATAAATAGGGCCACGCCTCTTGGAATGTTTGCAGCCTTGCATAGGCAGAAGGATCGTCAAACATCCCAAAAGTACGACTGAGAAAAATGGCCCACTCTTCAGAAAAAATGAAGGGTGAAATCAAAAGAAGCCCGAGATACAAGCCACCTGCAGTGAGTCTTTTAAGATCAATCGATAGAGATGAAAGGCGTGACAGAGCTCCTATACTCATCCCACCCATCAGAAAAAGCGCAGTAGCAATTCCACTTCTCGACCATGAGAGAAGAATACTCGAAAATATCAAAAGGGCTAGTGCAAAAAAATAGAAGCTTTTATCTCTGTAAAACCAACATAAGAGAAGTGGTATGCACGCGATCGCGCTATAATAATTCGGGTCAAAAAATGAAGAGATAAAGCGATTGCAATGGGGATCCCCATGAAACTTAACGCCATACTGGCCCAAAAGCTGAAAGAGGCTTTGCGCAGCAGGGAAAAAAAGTAGAAGAACAAAGCCGATAACGAGAACGAGAGTAAAGACACCGATAATGTATCTCATCGCCAGGTCAATCTCATCAGCAAAGAGAAAAAAAAGAACCTCTCCAACAGCAACACCAGCTGTGATCATTCCAATCAGTTTTAAGCTGTAAAGCAAGGCAATTTCTTCAAATCCGTGAAGGAGAGTACCGTAACAAAAGGAGAGGAAAATCATTACGAAAAGAAGCTGACTTTTTCTCCATTTTGCAAAGTAGATAGGGAGGGCAAATAGGTAGAGAGCAGCTTCGATAATCGAGAAGGAACTGGGAAAGTATGGCAAGGAAAAGAGGCGGAAGAAATTTCCCAAGCTCATAAAAAGTGCAAAGACAACAAGGAAGAAACTCGAGTAAAGCCGCTTTACTTTTGTGGCGGGTTTATTCCTTAGTGGGAAAACAGCTGCATCAGGCATAGTAGTGAGTGTAATGAGTATGGGGCTTTTCTCTCTATGAAAATTCTGATTCTTGCTGGGGGCTTTGGGACGCGCTTATGGCCCCTATCGCGAGCGACTTTTCCTAAACAGTTTTTGCGCTTTGGAAGCAAAGAATCGCTCCTGCAAAAAACCGTGATCCGCTTTCTACTGAGAAATCAGCCGAGTGATCTCGTAATCATCACCCAAAAAGAGATGAGCGACCTAGTAAAAGCTGAAGTCTCTCAGATCGATCCTCTCCTCAAAGAGAGAGTTCTCATTGAACCTGCTCCTCGGAGCACGACGCCGGCAATTCTTCTCGCCCTCCACTGGCTCGAAGAGAGAAACGAGCATTGTGATACTTTCTTAGTCACGCCCTCAGACCATCTGATCTCACCAGAAGAAACATTTCTCAATCAAGTCGATCGCGCAGAGGAGATCGCTCAAAAAGGAGAGCTCCTCACTTTTGGGGTTTATCCCTCCCATCCGCACACGGGATATGGATACATCAAGCATTCAAGAGTAGAAGAGGGAGTCGCTGACGCAGTGCAGTTCATCGAAAAACCCTCTCTTGCCAAAGCCCAGAGCATGCTCGCATCAGGAAGCGTTCTTTGGAATGCCGGTATCTTTCTTTTTCATAGAGAGTGCTTTCTAAATGAAATCAAAGAGCATCAACCGGAGATGTTCGCAGCGTACTCAGGCGATTTACTTAGGGAGTTTGCTACACTCCCTAATCTTTCCGTCGACTACGCTCTCTTAGAGCATGTCGAAAGTCTCAAGGTGGTTCCCTTAACTGTCTCCTGGTCTGATGTCGGTTCATGGGACAATCTCCACGAAATTCTCCCTCAAGATGAGCAGGGAAATGTCACTATCGGGAATGTCGCCCTGATGGGGACAGAAAACTGCCTGATCTACGGAGATAAAAGACTCATTGCTACAGTTGATGTCGAGGATTTGCACATCGTCGACTCAGAGGATGCTCTGCTCATAGCAAAAAAGGGGTCATCACAAAAACTCCGAGAGCTCGTAAAAATACTCCAACAAAAGAAAGAACCCGCTGTAGATATCCACCCCACAGTTTTTCGCCCCTGGGGCTCCTACACAGTCCTCGAAGAAGGGGAAGGGTATAAAATCAAAAAGATTGCTGTCATACCCCGACAACAACTCAGTCTCCAGTACCACCAACATAGAAGTGAGCACTGGGTTGTCATCGAAGGGGAGGGCGTCATCACTCTAGGTGAGGAAGAAGTGCTGCTTAGAAAAAACGAGAGCATCTTTGTGCCGAAAGAGCTTCCCCACCGGATCGCCAATCAGACAGATCATCCTCTAGCAATCATCGAGGTGCAAGTGGGAGAATATGTAGGAGAAGATGACATCATCCGGCTCGATGATATTTACGGAAGAGTTGCTACAGTTGAAAACAACTGAAGGTGCTTTTTTGCAGCCTCTTCCCATGTAAGCTCTCCAGCCCTCTGATACCCCTTCTGCACGCACTCCTCTCGAACGCTTGAGAGTTTTTCTATTGCGACGCAGAGCTCCTGAGCAGAACTCGGATCAAAGTAGAGAGGAGCCCTTCCACACGCTTCGGGAATAGAAGCAGCACTAGATGCAATCACGGGACAGCCTAGGGACATCGCCTCTAAGGGGGGGAGACCCCACCCTTCGTAAAGGGAGGGGAAAATAAGCGCCTGTGCATGAACGTAGAGCCATTTTAGCTTACCATCACTCACTCTGCCCACAGAATGGACGCGGGGGTGCTTTTCTTTTTTCCCCGTAATGACAAGCTGCATCTCAGGGAAATGCTCCATCGCCTTCAAGACCGCTTGGAGATTTTTGTGGGGCTTTCCATTCCCAACAAGCAGAAAAAAAGAGGAAGGGAGCTCTTCGACAGGCTCACTATCTAGAGAAGAGAGGTGGTCACATCCCGAATGGATCACATGAATTTTTGCCTCTGCAACGGGAAAATAATGCAGAAGACGCATCTTAGAGAACTCTGAGACTGTGATGATCAGATCACTTTTCAAAGTAGCCTTCCTTAAAGCGAGCTTTGCATAGAGTTTTTTCACGGGAGAGAATTGCTCCAAGTGATCGAGATGGAAAAGATCGTGGATCGTCACAGCCCGTCTTTTTGCTTTTACTGGCAAGAAGGGAATATTGAAGTGGGGAGACCAAAAGAGATCGCATCTAGGAATCTTCTGCAAGAACTGGATCTGCTCAGAAGCGGAGTAAATTGGAGTTTTAAATTGCTCTGGAAAAAGTGGGATCACCTCATGACCACAGTCTGTAAAATGAGGAAGGAGCCCTCGAATATATGTCCCTATCCCGCCATGGTGAATCATCCGAGCATCGATGACGATTTTCACTGCAAGACCTCCTCTACCTTCGCAAAAACCTGATTAGGATCAAAGTCATCCACCCAAATGAGCCTCTCATCTTTTCTATGAATGTGATGGGCACTCGCCTCTTCTCGTTTGATAAAGGCTAAACCCCTCTCAGAGTCGGGACGCCACAAATCGGGATCTGGGGTCTTTTGATAAAAGACAGCATAGGGTGTCTGCATGGCCGCTGCAATATGAACGATCACGGTATCGACAGAGAAAACCCCTTTTGCATGGGCAATCACTTGAAGAAACTCCTCCCAAGAAAGAAGATCGCAGAGGTTATCCCGAGGATCAGAGACAATCGCATCAATCAGCTGGTATTGCTCCTCACCCTTCCCTGTAAAATAAACCTGATGGTCCTTCTTTTGAAACTCCTCAAGAAGAGCTAACCAAAAAGAAGAGGGTAGGTCTTTATCTGGAGTCGCCGAGCCCATATGAAAGAGGAAGTACTCTTCTTTCAATTGGGGAAGGGGACGACGGGGAATCTGGATCCAGGGAGAGAAGAAATGGGTTTTGTGGGTGCTTTCGATTCCAACAGTTTCTAAGAGACGCCAATAAAGATCAGTGAGGTACTTCCCTCTCTCCCATGAAACGGTATGAGAAAAAAGGGTCCGATAGCCAAGAGCATCAAAGCCGACACGCACAGGAATCTTCACCCGCAGAAACAGTGGGATAACATCAGAAAAAAAGGGATAAAAGTTGATCGCCCAGTCATAAGAGTGGGAGCCAAGCTCTTTCAGGATCTTTCTTTTTTCTATCAGATGAAACAAGAGATACTTCCTTAACTTTTTAAGGAAAGAATCACTGGGAACGAGCCAAGGAGAGAGGATATGAATCCTGTCGACGCCAGGACACCCCTCTCCAACAACTTTAGAGGCAGGCGAGACAAGCAGGGCAATTTCAGCATTTGGATGGGCCTTTTTTAGTGCTGAAATTGCAAAAGTTGAGAGAAAGACATCACCAAGGGCGGATAAATTACAGAGGAGAATTTTTTTTGGCTTTCCGGCCTTCTTTGGGAAAAACGCCTCCCCATATCTCTTTCGCATCAGCCAATGAAAGGGAGTAAAACAGGCGTAGTAGAGGCGTTTTTTCCAATTGATGAAAAGAGCCTTTGCCATCTCCTCTTCTTCCACTAGACCTCTACCAGCTGACTGCTTTCATATTTCGCAAGGACCTCATCCGGATGCCCATCGAGGACGCATTTTCCCTCTTCCAACCAGATCACCCGATCAGAAAGTTCTCGGAGCTTTGCCAGCTCATGGCTGACAAAGATCACTGTCCGCCCCTCTTTAACAATCTCTTTCATCTTCTCGAGACAACTCTGCTGAAAAGAGGCATCTCCAACAGCAATCACCTCATCGACGATGAGGATTTCACTATTCAAATGAGCCATGACGGAGAAGGCTAAGCGCAAAAACATTCCGCTGGAGTACCGCTTCACCGGAATATCTAAAAACTTTTCCACACCCGAAAAGGCGATAATCTCATCAAAGTGGCGGACCACCTCTCTTCGTTTCATCCCCAAAATGGCACCGGCGAGAAAGATATTTTCCCGGCCGGTAAGGTCAGCGTGGAAACCAGTCCCCACCTCTAACAAAGCGCCCACTCTTCCGAACACCTCGACCTCTCCAACTGTCGGCCAAGTGACCCGAGAAAAGATCTTTAAGAGTGTACTTTTCCCTGAGCCATTAGGGCCGATGAGTCCTACCGATTCCCCTGCACCAATCTCCAAATCGAGACCATTCAGGGCCCAAAATTCCTCCTGAATAAGGGATTTTGGCTGTTTTCTCCCCAAGAGTTTCATCAGGTCTTCGCGCAAACTTCGATGATGAGCCTCTTGGATCAAATCGATCCGATAGGATTTTCCGAGGTTTTTGGTCCGTAGGGCTATCTGATCCATTAAATGATATCCGCAAAAGAGTGTTCAATTTTTCTAAAAACCAAAATCCCTCCCCCTAACAAAACGGTAGCAGCAATTGTCGCTACACTAAATGAAAAATAGGGAAATGCAGTCGTTCCCAGAATCGACCAGCGAAAAGCATCGATAATCCCAGCAACGGGGTTGAGACTATAAAGAAGACGGAACCTCTCAGGAATCATCGTCCCAGAATAGACAAGGGGCGAGGCATACATCCAGAGCTGAACAAGAAAGGGAACCATATGCTTGAAGTCTCGGTAGTAGACATTGAACGACGAGAAAAGAAGGTTAATGCCTGAAGAAAAAGCAAAGAGGACAAGAGTAGCCACCGGCAAGAAAAAGATATGGGGAGAGATCGGCTGCCCATAGAACCCCATCAAGAGAAAAAGAAGAGCCAAAGCAATCAGAAAATCGATCACCACACCAAAGGTTGCCGACAAGGGGATATAAATCCTCGGGAAATAGACCTTTGTGATGAGCCGCATATCTCCCACAAGGGAGTTGCTTGCACGCTGCAGAGACTGAGAGAACAAGAGCCATGGGACCAGTCCACAAAAGGCAAATAACGCGTAAGGGAGGCCATCGCTGGGGACTTTGATCATCCTCCCAAAAACCACCGTAAATAGCAGAGCTGTGAGAAGGGGCTGCAACACAACCCAGGCGACTCCCAAAAATGTCTGCTTATACCTCAGCTTGATATCTCTTACGATGAGCATCCAAAAGACCCACCGAAAATCAAAAAGCTCAGCAAAGTCCACTTGAAGCCAAGGATGCTCAGGTTTGATGGTGATCTTCTTCATAGACGTTGATCTTACCCGATCACCCCTTTTTGTTTCATTTCCCGATCAACCGCATCGTAAACCTCTGTGATCGCTCCAACCTTTTCAGGAAGAACCAATTTATGAGGGACCTTTCCAGCAAAATCTTTAGCTAGGGGATTCGCGCATTTTCTAAGAAGAAGACCGACAAGGTCGGGGTTTCCCTTAGCGCAAGCAGCATGAAGGGGATATGTCAGCTGCGAGTTTTCTATCTTTGCAGCATTCACATCAACCTTAGCTGTAATCAATTTTTCGAGAAGTTTGGTGTCTTCTTCCTCAATTGCAAAAAAGAGAGCCCTTATCCCTCTCTTCACGTCATCAAAAGTGGCTCCTGCATCAAGCAGCATTTTCATAATCTTCGCTCCTTTCTGTCGCGTTTCTGAATAGGGTGGTGAAGAAGAATTGATAGCGCTTCCTTTCACAAAAGCGAGATCGAGAAGTGGCGGATCGTCGGATACTATTGCCCCTGCGGCGATTAAATCTCTGACCTTCTCAGGGGATAAGCTATTAATAGCATGATAGAGCGGAGAAGTTTCTCCCTTTGGATTCACGTTTGGACGACACTGCATAAGTACTTGAAATGCTTCATAAGGACAAATTTCTTTTGATGCCAAAACTAGAGGAGTCTCCCCAGAACTATTCACCTCTTCTAAAGGTGCACCTGCGCTAACAAGAAGGTAAATAACTTCCTCTACCCCCCTCACAAGGGCCTCGTGTAGAGGAGTCTGTATGCAGTCGTCCGATGTTAGGGGAGATCCATGGATAATGAGCTGTTTAACGATAGATTCGTCTCCAATGAAAGCAGCCTCATGGAGAGGAAGTCTCTTTGCACTATCAACAATTGTTAGATCAGCACCTGCTGCAAAAAGCAAAGGGAGAATCGTTTCTGCAGCTTTCCTATAGGCTTCGAGATCTCCTTCAATCTTACCACTAGCAATTTTCGTCCCTCTTTCGAGAAAGAGTTTTAAAGGTGTTTTTTTCCATTCATCAGGGGTATTGATTCCCGCTTTTTTTTCTTCATCTAGGGGAAGTGCTGCGAGTATCTGCTGAATCGCCTCCACGCTCGCACATCTGCAAGCGTAATGCAAAGGAGTTCTTCCTGTATCATCAACCTCCTGAGGGTTTGCCCCTGCAGCAAGAAGCTTTCCCACAACCAAATGAAAACCCTTGGCTGAAGCAACATGGAGAGCGGTTTTTTCATCTCCATCTTTTGCATCAATATTTATTCCTTCCTTCGACAATTCCTCTTCGACTAAAGAGATATTACCTGTTTTGCAAGCCTCATGAAGAGGGGTAGATTCCCATTCACTCTTGCCAGGCAGTCGACTACTCGAAGAGAAAGAAGAAAGAGAGGGTTCTCTACGAACTGAAGACTCCTTCTCAAATATATCAATAATTTCTAAAAGCTTTTCTGAAGGAACAAGACCACGAGGAGTTCTTTTCATGCGATCAAATGCTTCAGGATCAGCTCCTCCTCTCAAAAGAACACGGACAATCGCTCCCTCTCCCTTCTTACAGGCTAGATGAAGTGGTGTTAATTGGTTTTTGTCTCTCGCTGTAGGATCTGCCCCGGCGATGAGAAGTTGAGTAACAAGATCTACATCCTCTCCACAACATGCAATGTGCAGAGCTGTTCTGTTGTTTTTTCCCCTTCCTAAATTGACACCTGCACCAGCTTCAATCAAGGCTCCTGCTTTGTCGAAAAAACCGTTTTGCAGAGCAACAATCAGCGCTGTTTCCCGTCGATTATTCACAACATCCAGGTTTGGTCCCTCCCCCAAAATCACTTGAAAAATCTCATCACTGCAGCTTCCTCTTGCCGCATAAATAAGCGCTGAATTTCCAAGAGTATTGACAGCATCAATAGGGGCGTTTTGTTTCAAGAGTTCTTTTACAGTGTCTAGATCATTGCTTAAGGCAGCATCGATAAAAAAGGTCTTGTCTTCATCAAATGTTACTCCACGACCACGAAACTGGCTGACAATATTCACAACGCCAAGTAGGCACGCTTCCTGAAATGGAGTTCTCTTTCTCCGGTCTTCTGAGTTGGGATCAGCGCCCGAATCGAGAAATTGAGGAACAATACGCGCGGCCTTTGCTTTGAAAGTAGCGAAAAGGGAATGCTCTGCACCTACTCGTTTCTTTATTCTCACTCCCCCTTCAAGAAAGCATTTCAAAGGAGTAGATCCTCGAGTATCGGGTTCATCCATACTTTGACTTCTATCAAGATAGACAAGACCAGCTGCGGATCCACCTGATATTATCGGTTCTATAATGGGAACTGGCTGGAGCAAGGGCTCTATCCAATCAACATGTCCAAATATTGATGCAATATGCAGAGAGCTCCTTCCCTGCCAATCTTTTGCGTAAAGGGTTTCGACTTTCATGGGGGTTACAAAAAGAGCTCCCCCCAATGTAGGATTCCCTTTTGCAGCGTTTAAGTGCAGTTTAGAAACTCCGCATTGTTCGAGGTAAGAGATATCGAGATCTTTATCCAAAAAGCATTGTACAACCTCCCAAACCCCTTCTTTCCACGCTTTTTCTAAGATGGCATTACAGACTACAGCAGAAGATTTTTTCCCTTTTCTCAGCAGATGTTCCACAACCTCCCAAGCTTCTGCATCTAAAGCTTCACGAAGAAGGGACTCCTGATCAACGCACTCTGCTCCATGTTCGAGCAGAAGGAGAACAACGCTCCATAGATGTTTTTCTCGGGCGATTTCAAAAACGGGCCGTTTCTCAGTAGCATCATAAAGAGAATCTGGACTGATTCCTTCACGAGTGACAAGATCCTTGATTGTCGATTCATCATAATAATTAACATATTCCGTTTCATCTGCAGAGCGTTTACCTAAAGCAACATGAGAAGTGGCTGTTACTGCACTCATAAGTTCCCCTCTAGGAGCTCGAGTTTTTGGTAGTGTTGGAGCTGATCACGGAAATGGGCAGCATCTTCGAAGCGCAGCTCTTTGGCAGCTCTTTTCATCTCTGTTTCATATTCCTTGATCTTCGCAGAGATGTCTTCCTTGGCGAGGTGGCGGGGAGGTCCTTCGGCAGCTCTTGGAGCAACCACTTCTAGATCTTCGAAAAGCCCCTCTCCTTTCTCTTTCTTAATTGTCTTCGGGGTAATTCCGTGGATCTTGTTGTGTTCTTCTTGGATCGCACGTCGTGATTTTGTGACGTCGATTGCGGCGTTAATCGATTTGGTCATCTTCTGTTTCATTTAGAGCCCTTATCTCCGAGTCTCCATAAAGCTCTTCTCCTCTCCCTTTACTCTCTCTTCATTCGTGTCAGCCGGAACTCGATGTCGCGGCACCTTCAGTTGCTTCATGTTCTAAAAGTCTCGGAAATTTACCTATGATTTCCTCTTTTATCCCTTCAGGAATCAAATCTGACGGGAATTTCCTCTTCCACTTTGCCTCGGGTTTTGCTCCACGCTCAAGAAGAATCTCAATAACCTCGACACTTCCAGCTTGACAGGCACTATGAAGAGGGGTTTCTACATTTTCCATCTCTGGGGATACTATAGCCTCTTCGGCAAGTAAGGCATGAACAAGATCCGTGTTTTCAGTTTTGCACGCATAATTAAAAGGGGTACATTTATCCCTATCCATGGAGTTTGGACTAGCGTTTTTATCGAGTAGGAGATTTGCAATCCCTACATGCCCCTGCTGGCATGCATAATGAAGAGGAAATCGACCCGCATCATCTTTAGCATTTACATCCGCCCAAGAAGCAAGAAGGCTTCGAACAATCCCTTCATTTCCCTTTCCACACGCAATGTGAAGAGCCTTTTTCCCTCCTTCTCCTCTCCCAAAGTTCACTTTCGCTCCCAAATCAATGCATTGATCTACATCTGCTTGAGAATCATTCTCACAAGCTATTATTAATGGTGTCTTTTTTTGAGCTCTCGAAGGAGCATTCACCGCGCTATTTTTTTGAATTCTTCTAAACATCTTATCTACACGCGAATCTTTTCCAAAACTTCTATCAGCTCCCGATTCTAAAAACAATGGAACAACCCGCTTTGCTAATTCTAGATACTCTTCGAAAGAGCTGCGATTTGGACGAGCTTGCTTATTGATTCTTATTCCCCTTTCAAGAAAGAGTTTAAAAGGGGTAGAACCAGAAGAATCCTGCACATCAAAAATTCGGAGATCTAAGGGTTTAGAAGGTGGAGCTTCTCCACCCTTTGTGGGAGGTTGCTCTGACTCATAGGCAGGCTCTAAATAGAGTCTCATCCAATGTTCATTTCCTAATGCAGCCGCCACATGCAGAGGAATTCTTCCATGAATATCCTTAGGGATATAGTCTTTAATCTGTCTTGGAACAGAAGAAAATTCATTTGCCAGCTCAGCGCTTCCCATCGCTGCAAGTATATGAAGTTGACCTACTTCTAGACTATTGGGGGCATCCACTTTGATGTCTTTTTGAAAGAGAGCTTCGACCACTCCCCACTGGCCCACGTCCCATGCTTTCTCAAGGACATTTTGACATTGATTCACATCGATATTCTCGTAGTGATTAATAAGGTACTCCACCACTTCCCAAGCGTCTGCATCTGCAGCGCCCTGAAGAAGGGAAAGGCTACTTTTGCAGGTGACTTTATGCTTTAGAAGAAGGAAAACAGTATCCCATTGCCCCTCTGCTTGAGCCTCTTTAAGGAGAGGAAAAGTTCTGTTCCTAAAGTAAATGGAATCGGGATGTATGCCTTTATGGACAATAAGGTTATGAATTTGATCAAAGTCAAAACTGTCAATGACCACCCTGGATCTCTGTGTATCCCTAGTATGCCCCCTCGCAAAATGACTTGCTGCTTCTGCTGTTGCTGAGCTCATAAGTTTCCCTCCAAGAGCTCGAGTTTTTGGTAGTACTGCAACTGGTCACGGAAATGGGCAGCATCTTCGAAGCGCCGCTCCCTTGCAGCCCGCTTCATCTCCGTCTCATTTTCCTTAATCTTCGCAGTGATATCTTCCTTGGCGAGGTGCCGAGGAGGGCCTTCGGCAGCTTTTGGAGCCTTCACTTCGAGCTCCTCAAAGAGCCCCCCTCCCTTCTCTTTCTTGATTGTCTTCGGGGTAATTCCGTGGATCTTGTTGTGCTCTTCTTGGTTCGCCCGCCTTGATTTTGTGATATCGATCGCGGCATTGATCGATTTGGTCATCTTATCGGCATACATAATGACCCGACCGCGAACGTTGCGAGAGGCTCTGCCACAGGTCTGGATGAGGGCTGTTGCGCTGCGTAAAAAACCCTCTTTATCAGCATCGAGGATTGCTACGAGGGAGACCTCAGGGATGTCGAGCCCCTCGCGCAGAAGGTTGATCCCGACGAGGACATCGAAGAGCCCTTTGCGCAAGTCGGCAATGATCTGCACCCGCTCGAGGGTGTCAATATCAGAGTGGAGGTACTTGGCTTTGACGCCGATCTCGGTGAGGTATTCGCTCAGATCTTCTGCGAGTTTTTTTGTGAGGACGGTGACGAGAACTCGTCCCTCTTTCTCGGTCTCTATACGTATCTCATCGAGGCAATCGTCGACCTGGTTTGTCGCAGGCCGCACGTCAATCTCAGGGTCGAGAAGACCTGTGGGACGGATGACTTGCTGGATGATCTCCCCCTCTGCTTCGGCAACTTCCCATTCGCCTGGGGTTGCAGAGACGTAAACGACCTGCCCAATCCTCTCGTAAAACTCTTCAAACTTCAAGGGACGGTTGTCATATGCGGAAGGGAGGCGAAAACCGAACTCCACAAGGGCTTTTTTTCTGGCCCGATCTCCATTGTGCATCGCGTGGACCTGAGGGAGAGTCTGGTGAGACTCATCGACGAAGATGAGGTAATCCTCGGGGAAGTATTCGAGAAGACAAGGTGGCGGCGCACCGGGTTCTCTACGAGAGAAGTGACGAGAGTAGTTCTCAATTCCCTTACAAAAGCCAATCTCCCTGATCATCTCTAGGTCATAGCTCGTCCGCTCTTTGATCCGCTGCCGCTCAACCAGTTGATTTTCCTTTTCGAAATGGGCTACGCGCTCTTTGAGCTCTTCTTTTATGGTTTGAGTCGCAATTTGGCGGATCCCCTCTGGGGTGACGTGGTGGGAGCCGGGATAGATGACCACTTCTTTGAGCCGTTCAAAGACTCTTCCTGTGAGAGGATCGATTGAGCTGATCCGCTCGATTTCATCGCCAAAAAACTCAATTCGGTAGGCGAGCTTCTCTTCGTAAGAGGGCATCACTTCAAGGACATCGCCCCGAGCGCGAAAAGTTCCTCTAGCTAGGTCGAATTCCCCCCGCTTGTAGTGAATTTCAACGAGGTGGAGGAGTACTTCATCACGGCGCGCCTCTTTCCCCACCTCCAGTTTGAGCCGCATCTGGCTGTAGTACTCGGGAAGGGCGAGACCGTAAATACAGGAAACAGACGCGACGATGATCACATCGCGTCTCTCGATGAGCGAACGTGTTGCAGAGAGGCGAAGGCGGTCGATCTGGTCGTTGATCGAGAGATCTTTTTCTATGTAGGTGTCAGACCGAGGGAGATAGGCTTCGGGCTGATAGTAATCATAGTAGGAGACAAAATACTCGACTGCGTTCTTGGGGAAAAAGGTCTTGAACTCTTGGTAAAGCTGGGCAGCTAGTGTCTTATTGTGGGCGAGGATGAGGCTGGGACGCTGCACCTGTTGGATCACGTTAGCCATAGTGAATGTCTTGCCAGAGCCCGTGATGCCAAGGAGGACTTGTGTCCGTTTTCCTTTCTCTAGTCCTTCAACAAGTCTTTCGATCGCTTCGGGTTGGTCCCCCTTCGGCTGAAAGTCTGTGACAAGTTCAAACATTCGTTTTGCTGATGTAGTGACTGATGAGGTTGTTCAACTTGCCCATCTCCTGCAGTCCATCGAGGAGGACAATGCCCAATCCTAATGCCATCACAACGATGAGAAGCGCCCGCCGACCAACTGTTTGATAGGCTTTGAGCTTCCAAGCCATAGCAGCCGGGAGGAAAACGAGCAGAATAGCCACAAAGGCTCCCGCAAACTGCAGCGCCATGTAAAACCCTCTCTTATAAGTGAAAACGAAAAAGAGGGGAGGAACGAAGGTGAGGAAGATAGCGAGGATCCTCCCACCCCAGGTCCGTTTAATTTTGAATCCATCGGTCAAAAAGTCAGAGAGACTCAATGTGACCCCCACAAAAGAGGTGACAATCGCAAAAAAGGAGAAGAGTTTTGCTGCAAGGCTGATCGCAGGATGACGCAAAACCTTTGCAAGTGGAACCGTTGCTGGTTCTCCTTTGATGAAGGCCTGTGTCAGAAGATCTAATGGAACAGCCCCTAAAACGAGGAGCTGCCAGAGGAGGAAAACAAAGAGCGGGATCGCACTCCCAATCAGAAGCGCTTTACGCAATTGCCGCACATCCCGATTCATATAAGTCACAAGGCTGGGAATGATGATGTGATATCCAAAAGCAGTGATGACAACCGGAATGCTGATCCAGCTTGCGGGGAAGTCGATGTGAAGGAGGTTCTGACCCTCTACTTGCGACGGGACAAAGAAAACGAGGAGGATAAAGGAGAGGACAAGCCCGAGCATTAAAAGGCGATTGACAAGGTCGACGCCGCGGGTCCCGAAGTAGATGAACCCACCGAAGAGAACGGGAAGAGAAAAAGGAGCAAGCCATGAGGGGAGCGTCATTCCCGTCACCCATCGAATCGCCTCTACTAGAAGGGGAGTAGACCCAGCGATAAAGACAGCGGTCAATGAGTAGAGAAGAAGGAGATAGATCACCCAGCAGACGATTTTTCCCCATTTCCCAAGAAGTTTCTCGGCCATGGTGACCATGTTGCTCTCTTCTTTAATCGAGAGGTTCGCATCGAGAAAGAAAAAAGCCGTGGAGAGCATCAAAAGCCCCATAAGAATAAAGACGACAACGGATGGGAAAAAACCCCCAAACCCCAATGCGACAGGAAAGCCGAGCATACCCACACCGAGTGTTGTTCCAACAATCAGCAAGATTCCTCCTAGAAGGCGGCTTGAGAAGAGTTTTTTCATCATCGATCTCCTATATTTTAGGTAGGAAGGGGGCCTTTAGCATCACAGAGAGCTGGAAGACAGCGATGAATGATGCGACAAAAAAAAGAAGGACCAGCAAAGCCTTACCTCCAAATACTTGATAAGTTCCCGTTATCTGCTTCTTATATCGCCCCTTCCAAACCATCAGAACTGGAAGAATCCCAAAGAGGGTCACTGCGCAGATACCTCCAGCAAAGTTCAGCGCCTTTAGGAAGACATCGGGAAAAAGGAAGGCGATCAGCAGCGGGGGAAGAAGAGTGAGGACAACGAGCCACCCTTCCTCTTTTCCCTTTAGCTTGACCTTGAGCCCATCAGCCCAAAAATGGGAGAGGCTCAGCGCCTGCGCTAAGAAAGAGGTTAGGATCGCAAAGAAGGCTATGGTCGCTGTCAGATAACTGACCCAACTCGCACCGAGAACCCCCAGCATCGCTTGAGAGGCTTCTGCTCCCTCTTTGTAACTCTCGAGGATCCCCGATTTCCCTTGAAAGGGGACGATACCGAGAATGAGAATCTGCCAGATCAAGTAGATGACAAGGGCAAAGAGGCCCCCAAAAATCACTGCAAAGCGGACCCGTTTGATGCTTCCCCCTAAATAATCGACTAGGCTCGGGATCATATTGTGAAAGCCAAAAGAGATCACGAGGATCGGCAAGGAAAAGAGAACATAGTCTGGGGCTGAGCGCGTCAAAAGCTTAGGCTGAATATAGCGAGCTCCTAGAAAGACTAGTGCGACAAAGGTGGCGATTTTACCGACCATCAGGACCCTGTTCCAGAGATCGACAGGGCGTGTCCCAAGGTAGACCACCCACCCAAAAAGGAGGACAAAAAAGAGACTCCCTCCCCAGTCGGGAAAATCCATATGGAAGTACTCGAGGAAAAATGTGGAACAGAGGGAGCCGATGCCAGCGATATAAGCGAGGAGGATCGAGTAAAAAAGGAAGAGATATAGAACCCAGCAGGCCACTTTTCCAGGCCGGCCAAGGGTTCGCTCGACCATCGTGATGTAGTTGACTTTGCGCGCATACCAGCTATTGGACTCAACAAGAAGGAGACCGGTAAGGGTCATGAAAGCCCAAATAGAAAAAAAAGCGATGAGCGAGGGATAAAATCCCGACAACCCCGTTGCGATGGGAAGACCGAGCATCCCCGCACCGATGCAGCTACCTGCAAGCAGAAGTATCCCACCGAAAACACTTCCCTTAGCCATTTTCCTGTCTCGCCTTCATTTTTTCTACAATGCGAATTTCTTGTCCCAGTCTTCCGAGCTCATACCCATCGTAATCGACAAACTTGAAAAATCGCTCAAACTGGGGGGAAATCTGAATCACCTGCTTGGAGAGCTCTTGCGCAATATAGCGATAGGAGCTATGTCCAGCAGCTGCCGAGCGAAGTTCACAGAGCCACTGCAGAGCACGTAAATTGAGGTGAAAATACCAGTGAATGTTATATCCCATCGGGACGATGTATTGCGCCTCTTCAGGGAGCTCTGGGGCGATCTGATCGTACGCTTTTTTTGCCTCATCGAGAGCCTCGCAATAAGCCTTTTCCATTTCTGTATCCCGGATTTCCTTGGGAACATAGTAACCGAAGTCGCAGGTGAGAAGTTGGCGCTCCTGCGTCAAAATGCGATGGCGTTGCAAGTCACGGTAGATCCCAAAGTCTGCGACGATCTCAAAAGTAAACCAGGCATGTTCAAGGGCTCTTGGAGACTTGTGTCTGCGGTTTTCTCTTAAGCTGCAACCCGCATCGAGGATCCGTCCTAACTGGTCTTCCGTAACGCTCCGGCAATACTCCTGAAGCTCCATTAGCCCCGACTGGGATTCGGCAAAAAGCATCGCCGCTGCCACTTTTCTGGGGCCTTCCGTATCGTAGGAGATGAGTCTAACACCTGGGCTGCGCATCGAGGGGATGTTTTCAGTGCACTCAGACGCAACGGTTTTGAGCTCAGCCGATAACTGCTCCGCATACTGCGTATACGCTTGCTGGTACCTGTGACTCGCCTCTCCACGACGGACAAACGAAGGAATCACCTTAGAGAGCTCTTGGAAGCTCTTCTTGCCCACCTCCTGCATCTCAACGAGATTGTGGCTATTGAGTTTTTGAATGAGCGTCTCAAAGAAACGGCCATTGCCAAAGAGACCCATATTGGTCAGTGAACTCGATGGAAGCAGACTGCGAAGGGCATCTAGAACTTTTGCCCGGATTGCAGCGGTATATGCGACATTGGAGATGTCTTGTTCTTTAGGAAATTTTTTCTCCATCACCTCAGTGAGCTGCGGGATCAGGCTCGAGTAAGTATCGAAGAGTTTGTTACAGGTTTGAACGTAAAGATCTCGATAGGCTGAGGTCATGAGGATCGGTTCGCGATAGAAGAGGTATTCCCCATCGACCTTCTGATCGAAATAAATATAACGGGTGGATTTCTCGAGAGGAGAGCCTCCGATGCGGCAATTTTCAATGACCTTTGCAGCGAGCATCGAGACATTTTCTAGAGCAAGGTGAGCCCCTCCGAGTTCCCCAATCGAGTCATCGCCATACCCGTCGAGGATCCGATCATAAAAATTCTGGGCCTTCTTTGTCGCCATGATCTGATCTTCAACATCCTCGTCTTCGTCTGACTTGAGGGCCATCCCTACGATGGCGTTGAAAGCGGTCTCCTCACTGAGGATGAAATCCTTAAGTAATAGAGAGCGGAGCCCCAGACCCGACCGGGAGTAGCGAGAAAACAGAGCCCCTTTGATCACCTCAGGGAGGTTGCGTAAACAAAAAATGTTACTTGTCGTATTGGTTACATACCGACTCAGGATCTTCACTTGCTGGTCGTTAAAGTCTTCGTAATTTTCAATCATAATTCCCCATAAAATATTCCAATTAGAATCGCATATTTTCCCTGAGAATTCAAGCATTCAATCATATCGTTCTTCATAGAGGGTGGGGTAGAGGGGGATCCCAGTAGCTCCGATGGCCCCAACATCGCGGAGCCAGGCAGACATGGCGTAACTGAGAAAGGTCCGACTACTTTTCCTAAGGAAAATGTCAAAGGGAACGGTAAAAGCAAACCCTTTATCGAAGTACCTACGCCCATTGACTCTATCCTTCCCATTAGTCGTTGTCAGCCAGAGAGAGAATCGGGCCCCGCTCGAAAAAGTCCTCGTCACCATGAACCTAGCCCCCTTATCCTTAGCGAGAAACTGCCCCGCCTTGATTTCAAAGAGAAGGTCGAGAGGTTTGAAGTCATAATAGAGGTTAATAAAATACTGAACCCCTGTGTACTTCTTAAATACCTCATCACCATCGCTGTTGAATTTAGGGACGCGGGAAAAAAAGCCGAGCCCTTGATAGCGCCGCTTCCAAAGAACAGCGCCCTCCACGCCGAGCGCCCAGTTCGACTCCACCGGATAGAGTAAAAACTCCGAAGCTCCTCCCGCATAGGCCGGTTCAAAATAACCACCCGAAGCCCTGAAGAACCACCCCCTTCCCAAATTGAATGACCGTTGGAGAAACCCTTCTTCAAGTCGCACCCTCCCCCCTTGAAAATAACGGACCATATCGCTGCGGACATGAAGGATACGAGAGGGATTGAGTCGATCGCGACTCTGAAGACCGTGCATACTCGAGTAGATCGAGTAGGAGCCTCTCGCACTGTAAAGAAGGCCTCCAGGCAAGAACCCATCCAAAGCAGCAAGCACGCCAATGCTGTATTTGTACTTACCACTCGTCGCACCAAAAAAATTGACCAAACGAGGACGAAAAGTGAACGTCCAAATCTGCCGACTCCTCTGAAAGAGAAGAGCTGCTTCGTATTCACTGGGAAGGCAGCAGGCCTCTCGCATTGGCGAGAGGGACTCCATCTCCCAAGGTCCGATACAGCACTCCCTATACCTATAAAGATCGCACGTCCGGAAAGAATAACTATGACTAATGACCCCATCTGCTTCCATCACCACATGGACACGGTCGATGTTGCAAGGGGTGAGAGAAGAGAGAAGATCTTCCAACCTCGAGCGAACCTCTGTTTCTCTTCTGTATCGATTATTCACCACTTGGAGATAGAGAGTTTTTCCCTCGCATTCCTCATAAAGAAGATAGGCGTCATAGAGATCGAGCCCCTGATCGGCAAAACTACAGGCGAGATCGGCTGCAAACTCCACCTCGGGGCGCTCTATCCCCATTGGCTCTAAATCTATCGGACTACAATAGGGCAAAGGATCATCGATCTTAGCAAATAACCCTTCGGTAGAGCCGAGAGGAAAACGGATCGACGCTCCGCCCCCCACTTTCTCACCTCGAACTGAGCTTACACTGAGTTGCAAGACATCGCCGAGCTTATATGCGAGTCCACCATTCACTCTTGAAGAGACACTCCTACCTTTGAAGTGTTCACCTTGATGCTTTTTGTAATCATTTGCATCGTACTCAACGATAAAAGAAAGGTCTTTCACAAAGGGGAAACAGGTTTGCCGAAAAGGGGTCCAGCTCGCACCCCCAAAAGGACCTTTGATACGCCCCCATCCCCACCCCAAGGAGCACTCAAGGTTCCAGTCGAGAAACGTCTTCGTCGCGACGACGTACCGTGAGCTGAAACGTTTAGTGCCTATGAAGTCATCCAACCCAAAAGCAAGTAGGGGGAAGTGGGAGAGATCATCCTCCGGCATCAAAATCCCAAATTTGACATTTCCAATCCGATCAGCGTCATCCCCAAACCCCTCCCTTCCAAAATTGGACTCCTCCACACCGCGGAAGATTCGGTAGTTCCCCGAGAGCTCAATCCGGCTGACGGGGGCAAAATTGACTCCAAATACATAGTAGGGAGGAACGGCAACAGCTCCAAAGGCGAGATCCCCCGAACAGGGAAGACGGGCCGAAGGCATGTTGAAGTACCCACCAACAAAAGCATTATTATAAAAGAAGGGTAGACGGTCGCACAGTTCCCGATCGATCTCTTCTACGAGAGATAAATCCCGAAATAGACCACATCCATCCCCATAAATAGCTGGGCAGGAGAAAAAAAGAAAAAGGACAAGTAAGTTTTTTACCATTTCAAGCCTAAGGACACGGATAAAAGTTTTTTTTTATCGCCTCCTAATTGAATTTAATGCCCCGACCGATTACACTGCTAAGGTACTTGGGGTAAATACATATCATTTTGGGAGTTTATGAGCACTGTCCAAGATCAAAATAAGCAAAGGGTGAATATGGGGTACTTAGTCGATTTTGAACAGGCCATTGCCAATCATGATGCACCAAAAATCATACGCCTTTGGGAGGAATACACCTCTTCCGACGAAGAAGTCGATGCAGAGGATTTCCTAGCCATCCTTGAAGCGGTGAAAGCCTCTGAGCTAAGCGATTATATCGGCAGACACGTAGAACGGTCTCTTTCTCTTTGGGAAAAAGTGACAGATGAGGCAATGAAAGACGAAATCTTGCGTCTCATCATCGATTTGCAAGTCAGCGGTAGTGATCATCTTTACAACCTCACCCTCTCCCATCTTGAGAACAAATTCGGCAATGAAGAAGATTTTGCAAAAAAAACGCGGATCATCGGTCTTCGTGGAACAAAGGGAGACTTTCAAGGGATCATCAGCCATTACCTTCTCCTCAATCACATAAAAAAAGGGAACTTCGTCTTCCATACAGGAGGATGGGGTGTCGGTGAGATCCTGGATGTCTCTATGCTTCGCGAACAACTCAACCTCGAGTTTGACTATGTCCCAGGGATCAAAGAGATCTCGTTTAAAGTCGCATTCGATAACCTCATCCCTCTGTCAAAAGAACACTTTCTCTCTAGACGCTTTGGCGCTCCCGATGACTTAGAAGCCGAAGGAAAAAAAGACCCTGTCAAACTGATCAAACTCCTTCTCAAAGACACCGGTCCAAAAACCGCCGCTGAAATCAAAGATGAACTCTGCGAGCTCGTCATCCCAGAAGCAAATTGGAACAGATGGTGGCAGACGGCCCGAACTAAAATAAAAAAGGACACACAAATAGAAAGCCCTTCAAGCCTCAAAAAGCCTTTCCTCCTCCTCAAAGACGAGGTCTCTCACGAAGAGCGCTTGCAAAAAGCCCTAGAAAAGGGACCAGACGCAGATGTTCTCATTCAAATGGTCTACTCCTTTTTGAAAGACTTCTCAGAAACACTCAAAAATGTTTCTTTCAAGGAGTCGCTCATTGGGAAGCTAAAAGAGCTCCTCTCTTTCCAAGAGATCACCGCATCGCAAGAACTGCAGATACACTTCTTTTTGCAAGATCTCACTGGAGATAAAAAATACGAACCCATCATAGAGCTCCTCAAGAAAGCCGAATCAATCGAAACCATCGTCACTGACATCTCGATACAAGCATACAAGAAACGTGCCCTGGTGGAAGTAAAAAAACATCGCTCTGATTGGCAAAAACTCTTCCTCTCCCTCCTCTTCATCGTAGAACATAACCCCTTGCGCGATTACATCCTTGGAGCCCTCATTGGAAGCGAGATAGAAGAGACCCTTTTAGAACGGTTACGCGAACTTTGTTCCTTTCCTCAAAAACATCCAGAAGTCCTCGTCTGGTACTTCCAAAAGGCCATGAACAACCCCTCCCTTCCATTCGGCAACACCGCTGGAAAAGCTCGCCTATTCGAGGCCTTTTTGACTTTACTATGTACTCTCGAGCAAGTAGGAGATCGCCGTGAGCTGATCAAGAAGATGCACAACATCCTCACCACAGGGCGCTATCAAATCGTACGAGACGTGCTGAAGGACGCCTCTCTTGCCGACGTCCAAGAGTTCCTCCTGCTCGTCACAAAGTGTTACTCCCTCTCCGACCACGACATCAAGATTTTCCACTCCCTTGCAGAAGTGGTTCATCCCTCTCTTGCAAAAAAGAGACCAGTCAACGAATCTCCCGAAGAGGTAATTGTCTGGACAACGCAAGAGGGCTTCGCCACTCTCCAGAAAAAAATCGAGCACATCGGTACAGTCGAGACAGTCGATAATGCCAAAGAGATCGAAATAGCAAGAGCTCATGGTGACCTAAGAGAAAACGCCGAGTTCAAAGCAGCCTTAGAGAGAAGAGACCGGCTCCAATCCGAGCTCAAGTTCCTCTCTGACCAGCTGAATATGTGCCGCGTTCTCACCGAAGGTGACATCGACACAAGCCAAGTGAGCGTCGGGACAGCCGTCACATGCAAAACAAAAGATGGAAAGAGCGTCACCTACACCCTCCTTGGCCCCTGGGATGCTAACCCAGAAGAGAACATCCTCTCCTTCCAGTCTCAGATCGCACAAAACCTGATCGGCCTCAAAAAAGGAGACGCGGTCGAGCTCCAAGGGAAAAAACTCACCATCACCGAGATCAAGTCGGCTCTATAGATTTTACGCTGAAGCCTCCCATGGGTTGCCCCTTACAAAGAAACATGCTAATTTAGTAACCACATCAGTACGAGGCTTTGCCCATGAAACTCATCATTGCTAGTCGCAATATCCATAAAATCCGAGAGATGCGATCGATGCTCAAGGAAAAGGGCTCATGGGATCTCTATTCCCTCATTGATTTTCCCGATTATCATCCCCCAGAAGAAACCGGCACCACCTTTGAAGAAAATGCCATTCTCAAAGCGATCCATGCTGCAAAAGAATTAGACGATTGGGTCCTCGCCGATGATTCGGGCCTTGTCATACCCGCCCTCCAAGGAGCACCCGGGGTCTTCTCTGCGAGATACGCTGGATCTGCAAGCACCGACAAAGAAAACAGAACAAAACTCCTCCAAGAGATGCAAAGCCTCAAAGACGAAGAAAGAGCTGGCTACTTTGCCTGCGCCATTGCGCTCGCTTCCCCCAATGGATTAGAAAACTGCGTGACTGCCCGTTGCGAGGGAACAATTACCGAAGAAGAACGAGGAGGACAAGGCTTTGGTTACGACCCCCTCTTCAAAAGAAACGACTATAACAAGACATTTGCCGAGCTCGAAGAAGAGATAAAAAACAGAATATCCCACAGAAGAAAAGCCCTGGATAAAATGCTTATCCACCTTGAGAGCCGTGCATTATCTCATTGACGGCTACAACCTCCTCTTCCGCATTCCTTCTGAGCAAAAGCTCTCCCTTAAAAAAAGACGAGAAGCCCTCATCGAGTTCCTAGGTGATGAGCTCCGCGGAATCAAAGGAACCCTCTCCATCATCTTTGATAGCTCTGAGCAGATTCGAGATTTCCCCCAAGTAGCCCTTAGTAAAAACCTCGAAGTGATCTACGCACCTAAGGGAAGAACAGCTGATGAATACATCATTGAAATGGTCGAGGTGAGCAAAAACCCAAAAGTTCTCACCGTTGTCTCTTCAGACAACGGTCTTTCCGGCCAGTGCCGCCACCTAGGTGCCCAAACGCAGTCTATTGAAGAGTTTCTCGCCTTCGCCGAGAAAAAGCAGGGGAGAAGCACCTCCTCTAAGCCAAATTACCGAGAGACCTCCTCCCATATCGAACGACTCAGAAAGATCTTCGAGGAAAAGCTCGAAAAAGAATAAAACCCCTTTCTATCGAACCTGTAGATTTTTTTTACGAGCCACTGCAGACAATGTCTACAGTATTTCAGCGCCATTATAGGTGGTGTAGAAGTCCCACTATCATTCTAATGTTGTATGAGGAAAATTCCCCTCAAAGAGCCTCTGCAAAGGCGCGAATCTTCGCCACCGCCTCATCGAGATCTTCAGACCGAGTCACAATCTCCTTGAGCTTCTTCGCCCCATCGGCCTTCTTGAGATACCAAGAACCAATCCGCCTTAGGTCAAGCAAGCTCTTCCGCTTCGGCTGATAGCGAGTAATGCATTCGATATGCTCGAGAAGAACATCCCGGATCATCTCAGGAGTCCGCTCAATGGGCTCCTCTCCACTGAAATGGCGATAGATGTCTTCAAAAATCCAAGGATTTCCAAAAGTCCCCCTAGAAAGGAGAAGCCCATCACACCCCGTAACGGCAAACATCTGCTCAGCACTTTCTGGGTCTACAATATCCCCATTCCCGAAGACAAGAATGTCTCTTGCCACTTCCTTGCAATTCTTGATGTGCTCCCAAATGGCAGGACCGCGATAACCCTGCTTTCTCGTTCTTCCATGGACAAAGATCACCTTGGCTCCAGCTTTCTCGGCAATCTGTGTGATTAGGGAGGCGTTGATGCTCTCTTCATCCCAGCCGGCTCGGATTTTTACGGTGATGGGAATATTTACCGCAGCAATCATGTTGGAGAGAATCTCTCCAATCAATTCTGGATGCCGAAGAAGACCAGAGCCGCTGTTGTCTTTGGTCACTTTATCGACAGGGCAACCGCAATTGAGATCGATGAGGTCAAACCCGAGCTCTTCCAGAATTTTCGCGCAGGATCCCGCAAGCTTGGGGTTGCTCCCACAGAGCTGCGCACCGATCGGGTGCATGCCCGCTTCATAATCGAGGATACGGTAGGTGTTGGTGTCATGCCGGATGAGCGCCTCCATTTTGACCATCTCGCAATAGAAGAGACCAGGGCTATATTTTGCAATCATCTGCCGAAAGGGAAAGTCAGAGCAGCCTGCTAGGGGAGAGCAAAAGACATTGGAAGGAAGGGAAAGGGAGCCAATGGCAAAGGGACGCTTAAGCAATGGTGCGTAAAAAACCCATAATCATCCGTTCGAGAAACTTCAAAGCAAAGAACCCCAAAATGGGGCTAAGATCTAAAGTCCCTCCGATCGGTGGGATCAATCTTCTAAAAATGTTTAGGTAGGGCTCAGTGTAAAACTTAACAAATCTCATCAGAGGATGATAAGCAAGGCGAGGGACCCAAGAACTGATAATCCAGACAAACAGGAGGATCGTATAGGACAAAAAGACCCAATGAATAATTTTTGCGATATAGAAGATCATATTTAGGTATTATAGCATAGAATACCTTTTCCGAAAAAGGGGCGATTAGGATAAAATCGGGACGTGTTTTATCTTGGCCTCCAATCGGAATCAAAAAAATTTCAGATCGCCCTTGTCAAAAAGGAAAAGGGAGCTGTTCAGATCGTCCATGTCCGCTCTTTAAGCCAGGAAGAAAATCCCCTATATCTACTTAAGCCCCTCTTTCAAGGAAAGCGATGCGCCTTAGTCACCGGTCTCGAATCGCGTGATGTCGTTCTCCGCTCTTTGCATCTTAAGCTCCGCTCGAAAAGGGAGGTTCTCTCCACCCTTCCATTCCAAGTAGAGAACCTCCTCCCTTACCCCGCAGAAGAGGTGATCCTCCTTCCCGCTCTTTATCCTGGAAAAGAGGGGGAGACCGATGTCTTTCTTTTGGCCACTTCAAATGGGGCTCTCTCTTCCCATTTGGCAGAATATGCCAGTCGGAATATAGACCCCGATATCGTCTCCTGCACTCCGCTCGCTCTCCACCGTTTTGCTGCCCATTACTATGCTGAGCAAACCTCCATGTTTATCTGCCATTTTGGGGAGTCGCAGAGCACCTTCATCGCTGCTCAAGAGGGAAAGCTCCTCTCTTCCCATAGGAAAAATTTCGGGATGAGCGATCTAAAAAAAGACCCCACCCTTTTTTCTCAAGAGCTCATGCGAGTTGTGGCTTATTTGAAAAAGAAAAATCCTTCCATCGGAGATATTCTTCTGACAGGAGCAATGGACCAGAGGGAGAAGGTAAAAGCCCTTCTTGCTCCCCACCTCTCTTGTCTTACCGAAAAAAATCCCCATGTCATGGAACATGCGATCCCCATTGGGCTCGCTTTGGATGCAGCTCTAAGCGATAAGCAGAGTGCGCAGTTTCGCCGAGAGGCCTTGCTCTCCAAAGAGACGGTCAAAATGAGAAAGAAAAACCTCACAGCGTTTCTGGCTGCTTCTCTCTGTTTTTCTCTTATGACCCTCATTTTTGGAAATGCCCATCTTAAGAAGAAAGAGAACGCCGTTCTGCGGAGCATTGAAGCCCCGAAAGGAGCTGGCCTGAAACAAATGGTGAGAACGATGGAACAATCGCTCTCCACTAAGCAAAGATCCCAGCTCGACGTTCCCTCTATTCCAACTGTGTCTCAGTTTTTGCAGTGGCTCAGTACCCACCCCGAGCTCCAAAAGGGCTCTTCGATCTCCCATTTTCGGTATTCGCTCGTAAAAGCCCCTAGAATAAATGCGAAAAGAAAAGAGTACGCGGTAAAAATTGACTTAGAACTCAATGCTTCAGATGCGCGGTCCGCTTCCAATTTCCATCGTTCTCTTCTGCAGGAGAAAAGGTTGATCGACCCTAGGCAAAAAGTTAAATGGAGTGGCGACCACAATCTCTATAGGGCCACCTTTTTTCTTAAAGGAGGAAGATGAAAGAGTTTTTTAATAAATTGCGCCCCCATCTCGCAAACCCAATTGTTCTGATCGGCCTCGGCCTTCTCCCACCTGTGCTGGCGCTCACTCTTTTTTTCTCCAGGCAAAGCTCTCTTTCTCTTCTCGAGAAGAGAGCCACCTATCTCCATCAGAAGAAAACATACGCCACTGAAAAGAAAAAAGCTGAAGAGGCTCTTCTCACAAGGGTCAGTGGAGCTCCAAGGGATTATGTAGAACGGGAACTCGAAACACTGCAGTTCTTGCAGCTGGAGCAGAAAAAACTCCGTGCCCTTGTCCATGCGGATCCCCATAACGATAAACAGAGCCAGCGACTCCAATTCCTTGCAGGAGGGGTCAATTCTCTTCGGTTCAAGCAGCAAAATTTCAAGAGGTTCAAAGCGTTTGGAGAGTGTGAGCTGATCCAAGATCATCCCGTGGAGATGGACCAAGACGATCTGATGCAACTGCTCGCACGAATCGATGGAATCAACGTCGGTTCTCACATTCCGAGTCCCCGTTCTCCACAGTTAATTGTAAAGCAGCTTGACCTTAAAAAAAAATCACTCTCTTCAAATGAAGAGACCTACGTCATCAATCTTCAGCTCATTAAACGAGAGATGCTTCATGAATAGAGTCCTTTTCCCTCTTTTGCTCCTTCTCCTCCCTTTTGTTTCGGGATGCCGGTCTTCTGGCAATAAATCCGATTCGATTGTCAGCATTCAGATCATCGATCGAAATGGATTCTCCGAGACGATTAGCAATGAAGATCGTCTTTCAACCTATGAGAATGTGAACTTTCTCGCTTCCCAACCCTTTCAAAAGGTTCTTCGGGTCTACGGAAAAAACTCCGAAGGGAAAAGCCACTCCAAGCTGACCAGTTATCACAACAATGGAGGGGTGTGGCAGCTCCTCGAGGCTGTAAATGGAAGGGCAAACGGCCGCTATCTTGAATGGCATGAAAATGGAACTCTCAAAATAGAGGCCCATGTCATCGAGGGTCTTGCCGACCTCGGCATCAATGCCCAAAAAAGCTGGCTCTTCGATAAGGAATCCCTTGTCTGGGATGAAAGGGGGCATTTGGAGGCAGAATTCCTATACGAATTGGGGAGCTTGAACAACCAAGCGAAATACTACTTCCCGAGTGGGAAAATCAAAAAGACAATCCCTTATTTCCACGGTGTTATTGAGGGGACACTTTTCACCTACGACGAAGAGGGAGAAGTGCTCGAGGAGATCTTCTATAAGCAGGGGGTCAAAGAGGGAGCCGCTACTGGATACTGGGTAAGCCGGAGCCCTAAATATCAAGAGCAATACCGAGAGGGTCTTCTCATCAATGCCTCCTACTTTGATCCGCAAGGAAATCCCGTTGCCGAGATCGAAGGCGGCATAGGCATCCAAGCGGTGTTCGAGGGGGAAAACCTCTACTCACTCATCGAGTTTCAGGGTGGTTCCCCTGATGGTATCGTCAAGCTCTTCTCTCCTAAAGGGGAACTGAAAAAGAGCTATACGATCAAAGAGGGACAAAAAACAGGAGAGGAGTGGGAGTATTATCTATCAAGCTCTGAAGAGCCCAGCCCAAAATTGATGGTCACCTGGTACGAAGATGTGATCCAAGGGATGGCAAAAACTTGGTACCCCAATGGGACCCTACAAGCCCAAAGAGAAATGAGTAACAACAAAAAAGAGGGTCTTAGCTTTGCCTACTACGAAAATGGAGACCTCATGCTCATGGAGGAGTACGAAAAGGACAAGCTCCTCAAAGGCTCCTACTACAAGGAAGGGGAAAGTAAACCAGTCTCAACAATTGAAGAAGGTGAAGGTGTTGCAACTCTATTCAATAAAGAAGGGTACATCATCCAAAAAATCGACTACGAACGGGGCAAGCCCGTTGTGGAATGACTTTGTTCCAGAGTCTCCAGCGAGATTTTGTTCAATCTATTAACAGTCAAGAATATAGCCAAATCTTTTCCCACAGCAAAGGCTGACTATTCTGCAGTGAAATGCAAAAAAGTCATGACTATTCTGCATTTCGTTGCAGAATAGTCATGATGAAGAGACCGCAAAGATTGATGAAATTCATAGAGAAAGTTAACTTTTCAAGAGAGACTAATTCTCTATATTGGGAGGACTACCAGCGTCGTTTTGATCGAAAAGCTGCTCATCTCCTTCCTTTGCACCGTAGGGGGACTGCCCCTTCCTTTTCTTTTGGGGTTGGCACATGCGGGGCCCCTCAGAGTTCTTAGCCATTACAGCCTCTCCGGGTGATTTATTCGGAGAAATCCCATAGACCCCTCCGCTGAGGCAATACCAGTAAACGGTGTAGGGAGTCATCGATCGGGTGGGGTTTTCCGAGTAGTTTTGCCCACCAGGACCAAAAGATGGATAATCGCTTGACCAGGTATTGAAATGCTCAGGAAGAATCACCATTTCCCCAAGATAAGTCCCATCGGCAGCACGGATCACTGCCCGAAGCTTAAATGGACTGTCGTTGTGCAGCCGCAGGCTTCCCGCGGATAGGAGTGCAGGTAAAAAGCAGAGTAGCAGAAATATTCCGATGCGCTTCATTGTTTCGCATTGTCTAAAGTGGCCCATTTAAAGTCTAGGGTGCCAAGCCTAGAGAGGAAAACTCCTTGGAGACTTTCATCCTCCAAGTAGAGCATTGTATAATGATAGAGGGGAATGATCGGCATCGCATCGATGAGAATCTCTTCCGACTCTGCCAGAAGCTTAAGGCGGCTCTTAGAATCCCTTTCTTGACGAGAGGCGTGGATCAAGTCGGCAAAGTGGGGGTCTTCCCAACCGGTATTGTTGCTCGAATGGCCTTTATAGGTAAACTTCTCGAGGAAACCGATCGGATCGTTATAGTCAGCAAACCAAGAGCTCAATGCGAGCTCGTACTCCTCTCTATGGACGAGATCAAAATAGACTTTGAGCTCAACGGCCTGCAGTTTAACTTGGATGCCAAAGGCATGGTTCCACTCCTGTTGAAGGACCTGAGCAGTCAGATGGGTTCTCTCTGCAGAGGCATAGGTAAGGGTTAGAGGGGAAATCTTCTCAATGCCGAGCTCATCGAGACCCTCTTGAAAAAGCGCCTGCGCCTCTTCCAAGTTCCCACTTTCAAAATAGGGGGACTCTTTGAGATGAAAAGAGGGAGGAACAAAACCAGTGGCTGCGAGTTGCCCTCCTTGAGTCACATGCTCGACGATGCCTTCTCTGTCGATGGCAAGAGCAAGGGCTCGGCGGATCTTCTTGCTAGTCAAGGGGCCTTCGGCTGTATTCACTCTCAGATACCGCGATCCAGCGATAGGAAGGATCTTGAGGGGCATGTTTTTCTTTAAGTAGGCCAAGGAATCGACGGAAAGTGTCGAGAGCGGGGAGCCGGCCCAATGGAGTTTTCCCTTTTCAAAGAGTTTGAGCTCGGTATCTGAGTCGACCATCACCATCTCTATCCCTTTAAGAGCGACGTGGGGTTCATCCCAGTAGGTGGGATTTTTCTCTACAGTGAAGATGTCGTGGTGACGCCACTTCGTCGGGACAAAGGGACCGTTACAGACATAGGATTCGATCTTTTCTGTCCATTGGGCATTCCCCTTTTCAACCTCTGGGTTTACCGGGAAGAAGATGGGATTGGAGACGAGATCGAGAAAGTATGGGGTAGGGGAGACGAGCTCGACAATAAGAGTATGATCTCCCTCCGCTCTTACTCCGAGTTTTTCAAGGGGGAGGATCCCTTCCACAATCTCTCTTGCACCCTTAATGACATAGAATTTCTCCCCTCCTCCAGATAGAAATGAGGGAGTGAGGACCTTTCTCCAGCTATAGACGAAGTCAGAGGCACTGAGAGGATCTCCATTCGACCAGAGAGAGGAGCGGAGGGTAAACGTATAGGTTTTTAGATCTTCTGAGATCGCCACCTCTTTTGCTAAGGCAAGGCGCGGTTGATCATCGGGCCCGATCCGGGTGAGCCCCTCGAAAAGCATACGCATGAGAGAAAGTGAGCAAGTCTCGCTCGCTTTGCGGGGATCAAGTGTATGGGGCTCAAACCCAAGATTAATCCGGGCATAATTGCCGCTAGATGAAGAGGAAGACTGGCACCCAACAAAAATGAGAAGCAAAAAGAGAAAAAGAAACGAGCCTTTGGCAAAACGGGCTTTTCGGATAGTCATCTCCCATGTATGCTACCGGATGAGGTGGAAAAATGTCTAGATACGTTGTAGCCCGCACCCCAACACCCCTTTTCAATATACCGAACTTTGCTCCTCTCTTAAGAGAAGAAAAGCTCCCTCTAGAGATGATCGCTCTGCCAAGAACAAAATTCTCTGTCCTTGAGGAGATTTCCGAGACAATCCTCAAAGCGGTGACAAATGACTACCCTCACGGACCAGTCTATCTCGACGTCCGATTCACCCGAGGGACTGAGGAGCACACGCCTGAACGGGCAAAGACTCTTCCTTCCAAGTGGGAGATTCTCAAAAACCTAAAAAGGACAATAGGGCTACCCTATCTATGGGGCGGTAACCATTCACCTGGAATCCCAGAGTTTTCTCTCTTCTATAAGAACCTTAACAAACGGATCCTTCAAGGAGTCGATTGTTCTGGTCTACTTTACGAAGCAACATCGGGCTGGACTCCGAGAAATACCAGCGAGCTTTATCTCTTCGGAGAGGAAATTGCCTCCTATAGAGATCCCATTCATGAGATTTGTCAGCGTGTAAAGCGGCTTGACATCCTCGTATGGCCGGGGCACGTCATCATCGTCTATGATAAAGAGACCACAATCGAATCTTTAGAGGGGAAAGGGGTTCTTTTTCAACCTTTAGAGGCTCGCATCTCTTCACTGCAGCCCCACACTTGCTTCTCCTTGAGACGCATATTCCCTAATACAGCCCTTTAAATTCCCCCTATCTTTTCCCGCCAAGCTTTGTGTATGCACTCCGCTCTACGCCTAACAGAAAAATCTCAGAGATAAGTCTTGTTTTACAACCTAAAACTATGAGCTTTTTTATTTAACGTAGTTAATTATTTAAATTATTAATTGATTATTAAATAAACTATCTCTAAATTAAAGTTTATAAAGAGAGCTACTGTAATTAGGTCTATCCGACTACAGTCAAGGTGCCAAACTCGCTCTCTTTTAGAGGCCCAAAGGAGTTGGGCGAATCAACCTAGGGAGAAATAAATGAAATTGAATCTAAAGAAGTGCGCCTCTGCAGCTGCTTTGCCATTGATTGTAATGAGCAGCTTCCTCGGAGCAGCGCAAAACATGGATGGCAACGGCTGCAACGAAAAAAGTTGCAACTGTGAGATTCCTCAAGCAGCATGCAATTCAGAAGGTTGCGACTGCTATTACTGCTACGGTCCAAGCAATTGCGCCGTTAACGCTCCAGTTCGTCCTAAGACATGTGATGGCGATATCGGCATCACTGTTAGTGGATTTTACTGGAATGCTCATCAAGATGGAATGGAATATGCCATCAAAAACCAAGTGAGCCTTATCGACCCTGCGTCTCCTTCAGCCACTGAAGCACTAAACACTTTGGTCGACGCGAGGTACGAAACTCCAAACTTCAAATGGGATTGGGGATTTAAACTCGGACTTTCTCACTCTGGCTGCCACGATGGTTGGGATATCGGCGTCGTTTGGACTTGGTACAGAGGAAGATCTAGTGGTCATATCGAAGCTGAGCAAGACGATAACTGCACTCTCATTCCACTTTGGACTGATTTTGTGCATCCTCGATCAGGGGGCATCACCTACGCAAGAGACATTAAAGAGGACTGGAAGCTTAAACTCAACCTCATCGACCTCGAGCTCGGACGGGAATTTTGGGTTAGTAAATACCTTGCCATTCGTCCTCACGTCGGTGTACGAGTCGCCTTTATCGATCAAGAATTCGATATTGAGCACAAAGGGGGAACCTTCAGTGCTTCAAATGGCTTAAATGGTTTTGTTGATCTAGAGAATGATTTCAAAGGAGCTGGTGTTCGCGCAGGATTGGATTCTGTTTGGCATCTCGGTTGCGGTTGGGGTTTCTACGGAAACTTTGCTGCTTCGATCGTTTATGGACGATTCAATGTTGATCATGATGAATACGTCAGAGAAGCTACAGGATCTTTCGAGAAAATAAAGCTTCTCGAGACGAAAAATAGTTTCCGCGCTTCACGTGGAATGCTCGATCTCGCTCTTGGAGTTCAATATTCAACAATGTTCTGCGACTGCTGCTATGCGCTTACCGCTATGCTCGGTTGGGAACAACACCTTTTCTTCGATCAAAACCAAATGTGGCGCGTCGTAAGAGTTGGGGCCAATAGTGGAGGCTCTATTCCAAACAACGCAGGACAAAATGTTTTCCACGAACGAAGGGGCGATCTTGATACTCAAGGTGTGACTCTCACACTCAAGTTCGAGTTCTAACGCGATTTTCACAATCGACGTATCGAAAAATGGACTTAGGGGAGACCCTAAGTCCATTTTTTTTATTGACGGCTAAATTCATACCTCTTAGGTTGTTGTTTTACTACCTTTTGAATGAGGGGTATGCTATGGACGAAGATGTAAAAAAGCTCTCAGCCTTTGCCGTTATAGCTCTTGCGACCATCCTTTCTGGAGCAAATCACACTTGCTGCAAAGCACCCGTGCAAGCAACCTGTTATGAGGAAGACTGCTCCTGTTACTACTGCCTCGGACCCGACCTCGTCAATCCCCCTGTAAGGCCAAAAACTTGTGATGGAGATATTGCCATCACCATCGCCGGTCTCGCCTGGCGGGCCGAACAAGATGGAATGGAATACGCCATTCGTAATCGGGTTGTCGCCTCTGACACCGATTCTGGCAATCACATGCTGAACAACCTCATCGAAGCAAAGTACGAAACCCCCGCCTATCATTGGGAATGGGGATTCAAGCTGGGTCTGGGATATGCGGGATGTCACGATGGTTGGGACGTTGGAGCTGTGTGGACCCACTTCAAAGATCGCTCTTCTACCCATATTGAAGAAGAAAAAAGCCAGAACGGTTCACTCCTTCCCTTATGGTCCGGTTTCCAAGCCCAGAATGCAGGGGATGCTCCGATTCTTTTCGCTGAAGATATTGTGACAAACTGGAAACTCAACCTCAACCTCATCGATATCGAACTCGGCAGGGAATTTTGGACGAGCACATACTTAAGTATCCGTCCCCATATGGGTCTTCGCATTGCCTACATCGATCAAGATTTTGACCTCACTCATAGGGGTGGTAGCTGGAGTATCGCAAGTCCTCAATGTCCCCTCAATGATTTCGTCCATCTGGAAAATGATTTTAAAGGGGTGGGTGTAAGAACAGGCTTAGATACGACATGGAATGTCGGGTGTGGCTGGGGCTTCTATGGCAACTTCGCTCTTTCCGCCGTGTATGGGAAATTTCAGATCAAGCACAGAGAGAATGTCCGTGCGGCTTTAGCTCCCTTCAGTAAGATTCGCCTTCTCGAAACGAACGAGTCCTTTCGTGTCTCACGAGCAATGGCAGACCTCGGGCTTGGAGTCCAGTGGTCTACCTTCTTTTGCAATTGCTGTTATGCATTCACTGCAATGCTCGGATGGGAACAACATTTCTTCTTCCACCAAAACCAAATGTGGCGTGTGGTAAGGCAAAATGGAAGCAATTCTTTTACAGATTTGGCAGAAACTCAAAAAAACAGCTTAGCTATTTTTAATAATAGCGGAGAAAATATCTACCACCAAAGAAGGGGAAACCTCTCGACAGAAGGGGTCACCCTCAGAATAAATTTTGCTTTTTAATCATTTTTTGAAAAAAAAGATTTGTGATAAAAAAACATACATTGTTAATGTGACGGTTATGAAAGAAAAGCCCTGTGCTCACGTGCGTAGGGCGGTTAAACCCTACAGGAGCTTATCTATGAAAATGGATATCAAATCAAAATTGCCTGTCGCTGCTCTAGCCTTTATGGGAATTGCTAGTGTAGCGACAGCCGCTAATTGCTCACACAATAGCGGAGAAAGGTGCTCGAAGTGCGAAACTCTTCCAGCAGCGAATTGCTACAAAGAAGAATGTGAGTGCTACTATTGCCTAGGCCCTGACCTAGTGAATCCTTCAGTGAACCCAAGAACATGTGAGGGCGATATTGCTGTAACTGTTGCGGGATTCTACTGGAATTCTCACCAGTGTGGACTTGAGTACGCTGTACAAAATGCAGTGCACATCCCAAAAGGAGCCTCTTCATGTTCTGAGCTTCAAGAACTCAACACTCTTATCGATGCGAAATACTTAAATCCAAAATTCGATTGGGATTTTGGTTTTAAATTCGGCCTCGCTTATGCAGGCTGCCACGATGGTTGGGATCTCGGCGTTACATGGACATGGTACAAAGGACACGCTTCAACACATGTTGAAACAGAATCCGATGACAACCAAGTATTGATTCCTCTCTGGACGGGATTTGCCCCTTCAATTGGGAACACAACCTACGCTACTGACATCCAAACTGAGTGGAAACTCAAACTCAACCTCGTCGACATCGAGTTAGGGCGTGAGTTCTGGACAAGCCGATACCTCACTATGAGACCTCACGTTGGCATCCGTATTGCTTCGATCAAACAAGACTACGACCTCCAACATAAAGGAGGAAGCTGGTCTGCGAGAACAGGTACTAACATCAATCAAGATGCTTACAACAATCTTGTTGAACTCGATAACGACTTCCACGGTGCTGGTGTTCGCGCTGGACTCGATACCATATGGAATCTCGGATGTGGCTTTGGAGTCTACGGAAACCTCGCCCTATCGATCATCTATGGACGTTTCACCATAGAGCATGACGAGACAAATCGTCTGGCTCACGGCGGGCATACCAAAATGAAATACATCGATACCAAGAATTCCTTCCGTGCTTCAAGAGCGATGGCTGACTTAGCACTGGGCTTTCAATGGTCTACAATGTTCTGTGACTGCTGCTACGCTTTCACAGCAATGCTTGGCTGGGAACACCATCTCTTCTTCGATCAAAACCAACTCTGGAGAGTGGTTCGCATCGGAGATACACAACAAGACGTAACTCCATCTTGCGGAAACAATACCGGTGAAAATGTCTTCTACGAACGTCGTGGAGATCTTGACACACAAGGATGGACACTTACATTCAAGTTCGAGTTCTAAGAAAAAAAACTCATCTTGGTTAATCTTACCGGTCTCAGTCACTGAGACCGGTTTTTTTTTATCCCGAAGAAATTTTTCTTGTATAAAAACAAAAAATCTCTTACACCGAAAGGTATAGAAAGAAATGAAGGCCCACGCGGCCCTATGAATGGAGAAAAAAAATGGAAAAAAAGTTAATCGTTCCCCTTGCTGCTTTGTCGATCCTTGGGCTCGCTAATGTAGCAAATGCGGCTTCTATTCGAGAAGATGGATGCTGCGAAACACCACAAGCCGCCTGCCATAGAGAGGAGTGCGACTGTTTTTATTGCCTTGGACCCGATCAGGTCAATCCACCTGTTCGCCCAAAAACATGCAATGGAGATATCGGTATCACAATAGCTGGGTTCTATTGGAATGCCCACCAAGATGGAATGGAATATGCCATCGAGGATAGCGTACTTGTTGACGACGGAAGTACATCCGACATTTTGCGACTCAATAATTTGGTCAAAGCCCATTATGAAACCCCAGATTTCAAATGGGATTTCGGATTTAAGGCAGGCCTTACTTATGTCGGTTGCCATGATGGATGGGACTTCGGACTCCTTTGGACATGGTACAGAGGAAAATCTGGAAGTACTATTCAAGCACTCGATGACCACAATAGTACTCTTATTCCTCTTTGGAGCGCCTTTTCGTCTGAAACGGGACTCATCACTTATGCAACAGAGATCGAAGAAAATTGGGCAGTACAACTCCAATTGTTCGACATCGAACTCGGACGAGAGTTCTGGACAAGCAAATATCTCTCTCTTCGTCCTCATGTTGGTCTCCGAATCGCTTTCATTGATCAAGAGTTCAACCTTGTACACAGAGGTGGTAGCTGGAGTGATGAAGGGTCAAACAGTGATGCTTTCAACGGCTTTGTCGATCTCGACAATGACTATCGAGGAGTTGGTATAAGAGCAGGGCTTGATTCTGTATGGCATATCGGTTGTGGATGGGGCCTCTTCGGCAACTTCGCCACTTCCATTGTCTACGGAAGATTTAAAGTCGATCACGATGAGTGGAATCGAAAAGCTACTGATCCCCACAGCAAAATCAAGATTTTGGAGACTCAAGAGAGTTTCCACGCTTCTCGCGCTATGCTTGATCTTGTTCTAGGAGTTCAATGGTCAACCATGTTCTGCGATTGCTGCTACGGCTTCACTATGCAGCTTGGTTGGGAACACCATGTCTTCTTCGACCAAAACCAAATGTGGCGTGTAGTCAGAATTGGAGATACTTCAGCTTGTGAAACAGGCGAAACACCTAAAACCAATTCAACTGGAGAAAATGTCTTCCAGCAACGTCGAGGAGATCTCGATACACAAGGGTGGACACTTACTCTTAAGTTTGAGTTCTAACTTTAGTTAAGAACTACTACTCTTCAATCATAGGAAATGGACCCGGAAAATTTTTCGGGTCCATTTTTCTTGCCCAAAAATCTCAATAGCTTACACTGGATGCGACACTTAAGATTTTTTAAGAGAGACAAGACTCATGAAAAAAGCGTTCCTTGCCCTAGCGACTCTTTTCCTTTCTCATTCCGCATATGCAGAAAAAGATGACTGCTGCGACCCCATTTCTCAAGCAACCTGCCATGCTGAGGGGTGTGAATGCACCTACTGCTTAGGCCCAGATAATGAGGCAGCCAATGCACCTGTCCGACCAAAAACATGCAACGGAGATATCGCCATTACTGTTGCTGGACTCTACTGGAACGCCCATCAAGATGGGATGGAATTTGCAATCGATAATCACGTTGCTGTTCCTGCAAATCCCACCGATCTGCAGATCGAAGTCCTCAATACCCTAGTTGATTCCCACTATCAATCCCCAGATTTCTCCTGGAATTTTGGCTTTAAGCTCGGTCTCTCCTATGCCGGTTGTCACGACGGATGGGATTATGGAGTTCTCTGGACTTGGTATCGCGGAGATTCAAGTAGCCAGGTAGAGGCCGATACCAACGACAATCACACACTCATCACTCTCTGGTCTGACTACTCTCCCCCTCAAGGGATTGTCACCTACGCGACAGATATCAAAGAGAAATGGGATCTCGATCTCGATCTCATCGACCTCGAAGTGGGAAGAGAGCACTGGGCAAGCAAGTACCTTTCCCTACGCCCTCATGTAGGAATTCGAATCGCATATATCAAGCAAAGCTTCGATCTCAATCACAAAGGCGGAAGTTTTGGTCTCAATGAAAATAATTCCCAAATGAATGTCGCTTTTAACAACTTTGTCAAGCTCGGTAACGACTTCAAAGGAGCCGGCCTTCTCGCAGGCCTCGATTCAATCTGGCGCCTAGGGTGTGGCTGGGGAATCTATGGGTCCCTTGCAACGTCCCTTGTCTACGGAAAATTCTCTGTAAAGCACGATGAGTGGAACAGAGAAGCGACTGATCTCCATTCCAAAATAGACATTTTTGAGACCGATTATAGTTTCCGTGCAATTCGAACCTCCCTCGATCTTGCTCTCGGCGTTGAATGGATGACGATGTTTTGTGACTGCTGTTACGGCCTCACCACGCGCCTTGCTTGGGAGCAACACCTCTTCTTCCATCAAAACCAATTCTGGCGCATCGTTCGCCTCGGAGATACCTTCGAAGAAAGCAATTCATCGAATACCACCGGACAAAACATTTACCATCACCGCAAAGGGACCCTCGACATGCAAGGGATCACACTGACCGTTCAGTTTACTTTCTAGCATCTTGCTCCGAGTAGAATTTGTGATAAATAAGCTCAGGATCGACACACAACCTCAAGTTCAAATGCCGAGTCAAGATATTAGAAAAGATTTAACAAATGTCCTTGTCCTAAAATTTCAAATGATTTAAACAAGGGATAAAAAGACAATTTTTTAAGGAGCTTCACCTATGAAAACAGCCATTTTTTCTTTAACCGCCTTAGGTCTAACTAGCGTCCTAGGGGCTGCTTCTATAAAAGAAGATCGATGCTGCGATATTCCACAAGCAGTCTGCCACCGAGAAGGGTGTGATTGTTTCTATTGCCTTGGACCCGATCAGGTCAATCCACCTGTACGCCCTAAAACATGCAATGGAGATATCGCAATCACTCTCGCTGGATTCTACTGGAATGCACACCAAGATGGGATGGAGTATGCCATAGACAACTTCGTTGCCGTTTGTGAAGACCCCACTCCCGAAGGGATCCTCCTTCTCAACAACTTGGAGAGAGCGCACTATAAAACTCCTGACTTCAAGTGGGACTTTGGATTAAAAGCAGGCCTTTCATACGTCGGTTGTCACGATGGCTGGGATTTCGGCGCGACATGGACGTGGTATCGCGGCAAATCAGGAAGTAACATCCAAGCTGATGCTGATGCGAACCACACTCTAGTCACCCTCTGGTCAGCGTTCGCTCCAGAACAAGGGCTCATCAACTATGCCACTGAGATTAACGAGAACTGGACGCTCCAACTCAATCTCGTTGACATCGAGCTCGGACGAGAATTCTGGACAAGTAAATACCTCGCCCTCCGCCCTCACGTGGGTCTTCGAGTAGCGTTAATCGATCAAGAATTTGAACTTGAGCATAATGGGGGAAGTTGGAATTTCAATATGATCAATGAATTTTCCTATAACAACTTCGTCGATCTCGATAATGACTACAAAGGTGCAGGAGTTCGGGCCGGACTTGATTCCATTTGGCACCTTGGGTGTGGCTGGGGGCTTTATGGCAACTTCGCCGCCTCGATTATTTACGGAAGATTCAAAATAGATCACGATGAGTGGAACCGAAAGGCAGAAGATTTCCACGAAAAAATCAAAATCTTGGAAACACAGGAAAGCTTCAGAGGTTCTCGTGCCATTTTAGATCTTGCTATGGGTGTGCAATGGTCAACCATGTTTTGCAATTGCTGCTACGCTTTCACAATGCAGCTTGGCTGGGAACATCATCTCTTCTTCAACCAGAACCAAATGTGGCGTGTTGTAAGAATTGGTGATGAAAACAATAAGGGAAATCCAAACACTACTGGGGAGAACGTCTTCCACCAACGACGTGGAGATCTCGATACACAAGGGTGGACACTCACTCTTCGATTTGAGTTCTAACTGAAAAACTCTATTCTCTCACTTGAAAAGCACAAGGGGCTGGGTTTTCTCAGCCCCTTTTTTCTTGCCCTAAAATTTTTGTTCGATTAAACCAGGGTAAAGAAAGTATTTTTAGAGGAGAAGCTCGATGAAGAACATGATTTTATGCCTATTTGCCTTAGGCTTGGGAAGCAGCCTCAGCGCAGCGTCAAATGACGAAGAGAGATGTTGCCCTGTCCCACAGGCGCGGTGCTACCAAGAAGGATGCGACTGCTACTACTGTGTAGGACCCGATATGGTGAATCCACCTGTTCGCCCAAAAACATGTGAAGGAGACTTCGCCATCACTATCGCTGGACTTTATTGGATCAGCCACCAAGATGGGATGGAGTTTGCCGTTGAAAACGAGGTTTTTGTCGATTGGAATCCCATGCTTGAAGAGATCGAAGTGCTCAATACCCTCGTGGACGCTGATTACAAAACCCCCAACTTCAAGTGGGATTACGGTTACAAACTCGGCGCTTCTTATGCAGGATGTCATGATGGATGGGATATCGGTCTTCTCTGGACCCACTTCGAAGGAAAATCAGAGGGACATGTCGAAGCAGAAAAAAATGACAACAGCGCACTCATCGCCCTTTGGTCTAGCTACTCTCCTCCGCAAGGGAGCGTTCTCTACGCTAGAGATATTCGGGAAAATTGGAACCTCGATCTCAATCTAATCGATATCGAACTCGGACGCGAATTTTGGACTAGTAAATATCTCACCCTCCGCCCATTCATGAGCCTTCGAATCGCATATATCGATCAAAACTTTGTCCTCGAGCATAAAGGTGGGAGCTGGAGCATAAACGACAATGCTCTCCAAGATATTCCTCTTAGCAATCATGTTCGTCTAGAGAACGATTATAAAGGGGTGGGCCTGCGCGCCGGGCTCGATTCAGTTTGGCATATCGGATGTGGATGTGGAATTTACGGGAATTTAGCTGCATCGATCATCTATGGCCGATTTTCTGTCGACCATCAAGAACGTCTTAGAGGGACAGAGAAGCCCTTTGCTAAGATGAGAATTCTGGAAGCAGAAGAGCACTTCCGCGCCTCTCGCGGGATCCTCGATCTCGCACTTGGGGTTCAATTCAACAGAGTCTTTTGCGACTGTTGCTACACCTTCACCGCAAGGCTCGGATGGGAACAGCACCTCTTTTTCCACCAAAACCAATTGTGGCGTGTTGTGAGAGTTGGCGATGAGTTCAATCCTGACTCTCCATTCATCACAGGAGAAAATGTATTCCATCATCGTCGTGGAAACCTAGATACTGGAGGATTGACGCTCACTTTCAAGTTTGAATTTTAACCCAAACCCTCTCTGACCAACCCACTTGGATCCAAAATATTTTGGATCCAAATTTTTTTTCTTGTAAGAAAACGCAGGGTTGGTTACATAAAGGGTAAAAAGACTTTTTTTAACCAGGATGTGTCTTATGCAAAAAACATTGATTACCTTAGCTGCCGTCGGTCTCACAAGTGGCCTTTGTGCAGCAACAAACAACGACGAAGGCAGATGCTGCCCCGTTCCTCAAGCGAAATGCTATCAGGAAGGATGCGACTGCTATTATTGTGTGGGGCCAGATATGGTCAATCCACCAGTACGTCCAAAAACATGTGATGGCGATTTCGCAATCACCATAGCCGGTGTATACTGGAATTCTGATCAGGATGGAATGGAATACGCGATCAACAATCACGTTACCAATCCAGAGAATAACCACACGACTTACAGTGGCGATCAAGGGGAGAGTATTAGTACCAGCGATATCGAGCAACTGAACACGTTGATCGATGCAACATATGAAACCCCTGACTTCAAGTGGGATTTTGGTTTCAAGCTCGGTCTATCTCATAGCAGCTGTCATGACGGTTGGGACTTCGGATTCCTCTGGACATACTACCGAGGAAAAGCGAACGGCCATATCGAAGCCGAAGAAGAAGATAATCAAACCCTCATCCCTCTTTGGTCTGCATTTGCTCCTGCTCAAGGAAGCATCCTTTATGCAACCGATATCACCCACAACTGGAAACTGAACCTCGACTTGATCGATATTCAGATTGGAAGAGAGTTCTGGACAAGTAAGTACCTCACTCTCCGTCCACACGTTGGTGTGCGCCTTGCTTACATTAAGCAACACCTCAATCTCCAACATAAAGGGGGTTCTTGGTCAGAAGAGCCATTCAATAATAACATGGACATCCACAATGACTTTCACGGTGTTGGTGTTATCGCTGGACTTGAATCTACCTGGCATCTTGGATGTGGATGGGGCTTCTACGGCAACCTCGCAACAAGCATTGTCTACGGAAGATTTTCTATCGACCACGATGAGTGGAACAAAGAAGCGAGCTGTTCATTTGCAAAAACACGGTTTGTTGAGACTGAAGATAGCTTCCGGGCATCTCGAGCTATGCTTGACCTAGCTCTTGGAGTGCAGTGGACAACCATGTTCTGTGACTGCTGTTACGCATTCACCGCTCAGCTTGGATGGGAAAGTCACCTCTTCTTCCATCAGAACCAAATGTGGCGCATTGTAAGGATTGGAGACTACCCTGACTCTCTTCCCAACAATACAGGAGAAAATGTCTATCACCAAAGACGTGGAACTCTTGAAACAGAAGGTTGGACATTCACTGTTAAGTTTGAGTTCTAATTCTTAGAAAACAAGCATTTCAAAAAGGACCCGAGTTTTCTCGGGTCTTTTTTTTTGCGCCTTTGCAACTATCTAGCAACTCCCTTATACTCAGGAGAAAAGATAGCGCTTGTTTTACCTAGTACCCCGGGTTTTTTTTTATTATGTTATCTGCGCTTAGAGCTTACTTCTCTTTTCCCAATCTTAAGGGGAGAGCTTTTCACAAGAGCTTTTGTGAGTTGTTGTGTCTGAATGCTCTTCTTCTTTGCGGGCTGAGCGAAAGTCTCGGGGCTTCTTGTGAGACCTGCTCCTGCTACTATTGCCTAGGGCCTTGCTGTGTCAACCCTTCCGTAGGACCAAACGGCTGCTCCGGTGACTTCGCGACTACTGTCTCAGGACTCTATTGGACAACTCACCAAGATGGGATGGAATTTGCCATCGAGAATCATGTTGCAGTTCGGATCATCAACCCCTCATCTGATGAAATCGAAAAACTCAACCAGCTCGTCGCAGCTGATTATGTCACCCCCTCACCAAAATGGAACTACGGCTTTAAAGTCGGAGCCTCTTATAGGGGCTGCCATGATGGTTGGGATATAGGAGCCATCTGGACCCACTATACAAACACCCTTTCCACGCACAAAAATACCTCTGACGATGTTGCTAAAGTTCTCCTCCCACTCTGGTCGGCTTTTGCTCCTGCACAAGGAGAGATTCTTTTCGCAAGGGACATCGACGCCAAATGGAAACTCGGCCTCGATCTCATCGATATCCCCTTGGGCCGCGCCTTCTGGCTCAGCCACTGCTTAAGCTTAAGACCCCATATCGGCCTTCGCCTCGCCCAGATTGACCAAGAGTACGACCTTAAGCATAAAGGAGGCAGCTGGAGCCCTCGCCTAAACCCTACACAAGATCCCTTATCTAATGAGGTCGAGCTCGAAAACCGATTCAAAGGGATTGGTCTGCGTGCTGGTTTGGATAGTGTCTGGCATCTCGGCTGCGGCTTCGCACTTTGCAGTGATCTTGCAGCAAGTATCGTTTATGGCCGTTTCCGCGTCCACCACAACGAAAAGAACACTCTTGCCATGGAACCACACTCTGAGACAAAGTTTCTTGAAACCAGAGAGAGTTTTCGGGCTTCTAGAGCCATGCTCGATTTAGTCCTCGGCATTCAGTGGGCTACAACCTTTTGTGACTGCTGCTATAGACTCGCAGCCTGTCTGGCATGGGAAGAACACTATTTCTTCCATCAGAACCAAATGTGGAGAGTCAACCGCATTGGGGATACTCCCATCATAAACGGCCCCTCTGAAAATCTATCGGGAGAAAATGTCTTTTTCCAAAGACGGGGATCACTCGATACGCAAGGGGTAACCCTCACAGTCTCGTTCGAATTTTAACTTTTTCCTCGAAAGTCATCGATGAAGTTGGCAACGATTGCACTCCATCCAGTTTGATGAGAAGCACCAAGTCCTTTCCCTGTTTCTGGATTATAATACTCATGAAAAAGGATATGATCTTTCCAATAGGGATCGTCAGAGAAAGGAAAATTCGGTCCGAAAACGGGACGCTGTCCTTTTTCATCATAAGCAAAAATATCGATAATCCTATTGGCAAAAGATTCGGCCATCGTGCCAATGCTAATCGGTTCTTCATTCGGCGATTTAATGGTGATATCCTCTTCAAAGGCTTCGGTTAGCTTGAGAAGTGAATCGACAAGGAGAAACGTCGTCGGCATCCAGATTGGCCCCCGCCAGTTTGAATTCCCCCCCTTAACAGTGTAGAGCGACTCGGCTGGTTCATAACCCACCTGTTTATCCTGAAAAACAAAGGGATTCTTCTCGTGGAATCTAGACATGCTCCTTAGGCCAAAATTCGCTCGGAACTCTTCGGGATCCCAGACATACTTAAGAACACTCTCCAATTGCTCAGCATTCATCGGCGTGCAGACATAGTGCTTCTTTCCATCTTTGATGGTTGGAATAATACACGAATCGACAAGGTCTTTTCTGTTGTTCATGAACCACTGAAAGTTGCGATAGAATTCAGGATGCTTTTCCATGAATTCCTCATGCAGAATCTCCACCGCAAAAAGGGGAATGAGTCCAACGAGAGAGCGGACCCGAAACTTCGTGAACGTCCCGTCCGGGTAGGTGAGTACGTCGTAGAAAAAACCATCCGTATCACTCCACATCTCATAGTCTCGATTTCCCCGCTTCTTCATCGCATGGGCGATGTAGACATAGTGCTGAAAAAACTTTGTGGCAAGCCCTTCATAGACTTTATTGTGCTTGCTGAGCTCGAGTGCCATCCGCATTAGATTCAGAGAAAACATCGCCATCCAGCCGGTCCCATCGGACTGCTGCAAGATCGCTCCCCCCGGAAGTTTTTCTGAGCGATCGAGAACTGTGATGTTATCGAGTCCTAAAAAGCCTCCCTCGAAGACGTTGTTGCCTACGTTATCCACCTTATTCACCCACCAGGTGAAATTGAGAATGAGCTTATGAAAACACTTCTCAAGAAAATCGATGTCTTCCTTTCCTGTCCGCTCTTTTTCCATATGATAAAGACGGAGTACCGCCCATGCATGCACGGGGGGATTCAGATCGGAAAAGTCCCACTCACAAGCGGGGATCTGTCCATTCGGATGCTGAAACTGATCAAAAAGAAGAAGCCACAGCTGCTTCTTTGCAAACTCCATATCAATGATGCTGTACGTAATACAATGAAAGACATGATCCCACGCTGCAAACCAAGGATACTCCCACTTATCGGGCATGATGAGGATCCGCATCGAGTTGAGATGGCGCCAATGGTTGTTGCGCCCCTTTGAGCGCCCCTCTGGTGGTGGCTTGTCGGGATTGTCTCCTTTGAGCCATTGGTTAACATCGTAAAAATAGATTTGCTTGGACCAAACAAGTCCTGCTAAGGCCTGCCTCTGGATTTTCTTCTCATCCTCAGAGAGCCCTTCCGGGTGGGTCGCCTCATAAAACGCATCGGTTTCCTTTTTTCTCGTCGCAATCAGCTCTTCAATTCCTTGGAGGGGATTTTCTAGTGGCCTATCGCTGAGGCGAAAATAGACTACGGCCGACCCTCCAGGCTCCACAGAAGGGACCCGGTAGTGAAGAGCTGCCTTTGTTCCCACACCATCTGGAGAGACCGCCTCTTCCCCTTTCACAATTTTCCGATGGAAAGCATCCTTGTAGTGTCCCCCATCTTCAGCATGCCTTGTCTCATTATTCGTAAAGAGAACTTCAGCCCCGTCGCTTCCGTACAGGTAGCGCTTGCCAATTGTATATTCTAGAGCCAAGTGAGGCGGGGAAGGCATATCAGCCTCATCGGCGATGAGAGCCCCATCTTCTCCCCGCGTAATTCTCGGTTTACCCCCCTCTTCTCTACCCCAAGACCACTGATTACGAAAGGCCATCTGCATCAAAAAATGAAGGGGTGCGGGATCAGGACCTCGATTGAAAGCTTCGATTTTGATGCACACTCCCTCTTCGCAGTCTTTTGCATACTCGATGAAGATATCGAAGTAACGCCCCTCATCAAAGATACCCGTATCGATCAGTTCATACTCAGGATCGTGGGTACTTCTTTTCACGTTCTCTATGCGTAGTTCCTCATAAGGAAAGGCCTTTTGCGGATACTTGTAGAGATACTTCATGTAGGCATGAGAGGGAACACCATCGAGATGGTAATAACACTCTTTGACATCTTCTCCGTGATTCCCATCAAAAATCGAAAGGCCGAAGAGACGCTCCTTCAAAGAGCCATCTTGTTCATTCCAAAAAGCTGGTAAAAGAGAAAGTACCTGATACCTATCGCACCATCCCGCAATCCCATCTTCTCCCCACCGGTAAGCTGTCGAAGCTGCGAGATCGTAGGGAAACGAGCTCCACGCATTCCCATCGGCGCTATAGTCTTCTCGTACGGTTCCCCAGCTTCTCTCTGAGACATAGGGGCCCCACTTGAGCCAAGGGACAATAAGCTGATCTCTCCCTTCCGAGAGACGTTTGTTCTCAGCGGTTTCTGGCATAGTAGGCAGCTCCTAGCATTGCGGTATTTTCATTGAGGATCACCTTCACGGGAATGTCCAAAAGCAGAGAAGAGAACCGTCCCTTCTTAACAAAACGCTTCATGAAATCCCCCTCTTTCAAAGCACCCAGAATTTTGGGAGCGATCCCACCCCCAAGATAGACCCCACCAACAGCAAGAATCTTGAGAGCAAGATTTGCCGCTTCATTCCCATAGATCGAAACAAAAAGCCCAAGAGCCCGCTTGCATGCTGGACAGCTCTTATTCATTCCCATTTCGGTGATCACTCTAGGGGGAGGGCGTTCCCTAAAGGCCTTCTTCACTGCGTCCAACTCTTTCTCATGCCCCTCATCGATCAAAAATCGGTAGAGATCGTAGAGGGCAGGACCCGATAAGACCCGTTCAAAAGAGACGTGGTCGTATTTCTTAAACATATAGATAAGAAGCTCTATCTCAAGAGAGTTTTCTGGAGCAAAGCCACAGTGTCCCCCTTCACAGGCAAAAGGGTGGATTTTTTCTCCATCCCAAAACATCCCCGCTTCACCAAGACCCGTCCCAGCGGCAATCAGCGCAGCATTGCCAATTTTCGCCTTTCCCTCATTCAAACAGAAGAACTCTTCTTCCTCCAAACAGGAAATCCCATAGGCATTTGCTTCCAAATCGTTAATCAGGGAGACACTGGGAATACCTGTCGCCTCAGAGACCTCTGCGGCATCGACAATCCACGGCAAGTTCGTCGCCTTGCATATTCCATCTTGGACAGGACCTGCGATCCCGAAACAGGCCCGCTCTATCTCATAGTCCGAATACTTCGCTAAAAACCCGAGAACGATGCTCCGCAGATTCTCATAATCGCTGCTTTTATACTTCGCATCGACAACCCAGCTCCGTTTTTCATTTTTTTCAAACAGAGCTAAATGGGTTTTAGTCCCTCCGATGTCTCCACCTAAAATCACCCTCTTCATAGAATTGTTTATGCAAATTTTTCATTTAAATGGAAAGGGTTTCTATTGACCTGAGACACTCTCGGATAATCGCCTCGTCCCCAGAGTGGTGCCCATAAAGCATCAAAGTAGAACTGTGATATAGAGCGCGCAAACGGGCAAGGCGCCATGTATCCTTTTCAACGCGTCCATAGGCATTGCAAAAGTTTTCATGTGCAGAGCCTGGAAGAAAACTGTGCGCAATCGCAAGATCAACGGCCGGGTCACCCGAATGAACATCTCCCCAGTCGATGACACCGGTCAGTTTTCGGCTTTCATCGAGTAAAAGATGACGAACATAGAGATCCCCGTGAACGAGAATTCCTTCTTTCGGAATGGGATACTCCCCCTCTCTGTAAAGCCGCTTGACATCGCCCATCAATCCAAGCAAAGCAAGCTCTTCGAGGTTGTGATCGATTTTTGCTATGAGCTTCTCCGGATTGAGACGATCCAATGGGTCTGTCTGGATGTTTTTGGGAAGGGGAAGGGAGTGGAGCTTCGAAAGGAAAACTGCTAGAGGCTCAGCCATGCCAGCACGCTCCTCATCGGAAAGATCAAAATGACAAGCGGTCTTTCCTGAAAGTTTTCGGTAACCACTAAACGGCCATGGATACCCACCACCTGGTTTCCCCATCCACTCAGGTTGGGGAACCTCAAGGAGAAGGACAGAAGCGATTTTCGGAAGAACCTCTGCCTCTGCTTCTAGAAGGGCAAGGGCAATTTCTCTTCGTGGAAAGCGAAAAACATAGACTCCATCGATTAAGTAGGCCGTGTTGTCCCATCCTACCCCTAAAAGCTGAATTTTTTTTGCATTCAGCTCGGGAAATTGATCCTGAATCAGCAGAAGAGCAAGATCGGGATCCACCTCATGCTCCGCTTCCCAAATATGGCCCATAATTCTATTGACGAGAAGATGCCAAAAAGCGAATCTATAGTTAAGTCTATTCATAAGGAGTTTAAAATGAACGAAGGAAAGAAAAAAGCACTCGATCTCGCCGTCGCGCACATTGAAAAACAATTCGGCCAAGGGGCAGTGATGACCATGGGAAAACACCGAGTTTCCCGAGAGATCAGCATCATTCCAACCGGAGCAGTCACCCTCGATATCGCTCTTGGAATTGGCGGTATACCAAGGGGACGTGTCACAGAAATTTATGGCCCAGAATCCTCTGGTAAGTCAACCCTTGCCCTTCACATCGTCGCCAATGCGCAAAAATTGGGAGGCATTGCCGCCTACATCGATGCTGAGCATGCCCTCGATCCCCATTATTCAGCTAAGATCGGCGTCAACATTGATGAACTCATGATCGCTCAACCAAGCTCAGGAGAAGAGGCACTCAACATCGCAGAAATGCTCGCCCGCTCCAATGCCGTTGACGTCATCGTTATCGATTCGGTGGCTGCACTCGTCCCTAAAAGCGAGGTCGAGGGAGACATCGGCGACTCATTCATGGGATTGCAGGCACGGATGATGTCACAGGCCCTGCGTAAACTCACCTCCACTCTTTCCAAAAGCGACACCGCCGCCGTTTTCATCAATCAAATTCGGGAAAAAATTGGGATAGTATTTGGCAATCCAGAGACCACAACCGGGGGTCGGGCTCTCAAGTTCTACTCCTCAGTGCGCCTGGACATCCGTCGGATCGGTGGAATCAAGGCATCGGACAACTCAGAGGTAGGAAACCGAGTCAAAGTCAAAGTTGTGAAAAACAAAATGGCTTCTCCCTTCAAAATTGCAGAGTTTGACATTCTCTTTAACGAGGGGATCTCCCGCTTTGGCTCTCTTCTCGATCTCGGCGTTGAGTTCGGCTTCATCGATAAAAAAGGAACCTGGTTCAGTATAGGGGCGACCCGCCTGGGACAGGGAAGAGAAGCTGCTCGCGAAGAGCTCAAAAAGAATCCCGATCTCACTGCAGATCTCGAGAAACAGATTCTCGAGAAGTGCGTAGAAACGGGTTTGCTCCAAGGCAAAAAGAAGGCAGAAAAACCAGTTGCAGCGGCGACGAGTTAGAGATTGCGAGCAGCAGCTAGAGCCTGCTTACTTAGCATCTCTGCCATTTTCTCAAAGGATGGAGTGGTGAGACCCAGCTCCGAGAGAACTTTATTAAAACTCCCCATCTCCTTTTGAAAGAGGGTAAGGGACCGCTCCCTCCCTAGAATTTTCGCGACATTTATTTCGCTTTTGTTCTTCTCATCCTGCGCAAGATCTCCCATGTCATCGGCTATCTGAAAAGCCATCCCAAAATGGTAGGCCGCTTTTTTCACAAGATCAACTTGAGAGATCATTCCTCCGCCAAAGAGCCACCCAAAAAGAAAAGAAACCTCAAAAAGGGTCACCGTCTTTTTATAGAGAACCTCTCGCATTGTCTCTAAGCTGTGATTGGGGGGATTGAGGTCGAGAAACTGCCCCGCAGTTGCGCCCAAAATCCCAGCAGCTCGACTCGCATGGAGAAGCGCCAAACAACAAACCTCCTCAGCAAAACCAGAAAAAGGAGGGTCAGAGGCCTTCATCACTTCTGCACTTGCATGGATCTTTTCATATCCGGCAAAAATCAGAGAATAGCTAGCAAGAAGTGCGGTCGATTCTCCATAGGCTTTGTGCAACGAGGGCTTATCCCGCCGCTCATCATCATTATCCATGCAAGGAAGGTCGTCGGCAACAAGCGAGGCCGTGTGAAGAAATTCGGCCGAGAGAGCCGCTTGCGTGGCGTCTAATCCATGACCGAGCGCTTCGGCTACCATCATCACAATGATCGGCCGCAAGCGCTTCCCGCCGCTTAAAAGGGCATATTCGCATGCATCACGGAGTTTGTTCTTCTCCCCAAAAGAAAGAAGACTTTTCGCTATCTCCTTCTCGATATGATCGCGCAGGAGAAAAAAAGAAGATCTAGAAACTGTTTCTATCGACATAATCTTGAATCACCGATTTTGAAATTGATTGAACTCTGCAGCCTGGGGGGACATACCCAGAAACTGTTAGACAGGGATGACAAAACGCCCCACTTCCAATGATTGTCCCGGGGTTTGTCACCACATTGCAACCGATCTGCGCCCTATCGCCGATGATTGCGCCGAGCTTCTTAAGAGAGGTCGCCATCTTTTTCCCCAAATAGGAGACCTGTACACACTCATTATCAAGACGAAGGTTTGCCAACTTGACACCAGCGCCGAGATTCACGCCCCCTCCCAAAATCGAATCACCCACATAATTGAAATGAGCTGCGCAAACATCATCGAGCAGTATCGAGTGCTTGAACTCACTTGCGTGGCCGAGGATACACCGATCTCCAGTGATCACGCTCCCTCTGATGTATGCTCCATGGCGGACAATACAATCTGCCCCAATCACACAGGGCCCTTTTATGTAAGCTCCTGGCTCTACTATTGTCCCTTTGCCAATGGAAATGCTCTCGGGATTGATCAGATAGACGCCTTCAGGAATTTGGCATTCGATCACACCCAAGGGAATGGATCCTAAGTATTCTTCTAAAGATCCCAAGGCCTCCCATACGTATTGACAATCGTCAAATAAAGGGCGATGAGAGTAGGAATCTAGTGCAAAGAACTCTTTCAATAATAGTTTTTCCATGGCGCTATCGATATTGTAATAGAAACGTCCCAATATTTTAAAGAGTACAATCTATATATATGATATTCTTCTTCTTCTTACGATGTGGAAACTGTTGATAACCCCCTCATTTTCCTATAGAAACCACCTGTTCATAGCTTGTCTATGGACAGAAGACAAACTGATGATAACCTAAGCTATGCACAACATATAGAGGCCTTGTGAACAAACAATCGACAGAGTTTCCCACAAAAGAGATTGCGGCCTATTTTGGGGAGGTCCCCCTCTATACAGGAAAACAAACCGGGTGGCGGACCCGGGCCAAGCTCGCCGTCCGTGCAGGTCCCAAAATTGGCCTCTTTAAGCCAGGAACACACGACATAGAAGATCTAAAGGGGTGCCTAGACCACCACCCCAGCATCAACGAGGCCATAGAGTGGGTCCGCGCAGCCCTCATAGAGCTAAAAATCGCCCCCTATAACGAGAAAGCCACCTCCGGCGATCTTCGCTATCTCCAACTTGTCGTTCAGCGCTCCTCTTCCAAGGTGCAGCTCACCCTTGTTGCCAACGGCCTGGCGTCTCTCCCCAGAATAGAGGCCCTTGCGCACTATCTTTGGGAGAAGCACGGCTGGCATTCCATCTGGATCAATGTCCAGTCAGGTTCCACCAATACCATCTTTGGACCCAAATGGCACCACCTTTATGGGGAGGAGCTCCTTGCAGAGGTCCTAGCGGGGCGCACCCTCTACTTCCACCCAGCCTGCTTTGTGCAAGCCCACCTCGATCTCTTCGAAAAGATCTTAGAAGAAATTGAAGAAAAACTCCTTCCGCAAAAAAAAGTAGCTGAGTTTTATGCCGGCGTTGGTGCGATCGCCTTTGCTGCTCAAGACAAAAGCACCTCCATCACCCTTGTTGAGATCAATCCCTTTGCCAAACAATGCTTTGAGAGGAGCGCTCCACCCACCCACCTCACCTATATCCAAGGCGCAGTAAAAGAGCATATAGATGAGCTACAAAAGACAGAGGTTCTCATCGTAGACCCCCCACGAAAAGGACTCGAGTACGAGCTGATCAAGGCGATCGCTGATACACCGCTAAAGCAGATACTCTACTTGAGTTGTAACTTCACTACATTAAAAAGAGATGTCGAGCAGCTCAAAAGAATCGGTTGGAAAGTGCACAGCGTCTCAGGTTATGACCTCTTCCCGGGAACCCCACACTTTGAATTACTCATTGTATTAGAAAAATCTGGGTGAGAGGATTCGAACCTCCGACCTCTTGCACCCCATGCAAGCACGCTACCAAGCTGCGCTACACCCAGATTAAATGTTTTCCAGTCCTTCGAACTGAAATTCCGCCTTTTTGAATTCTTTCAGCCCAATTGCGGCGCATTCTTCAATGATTTTTTCGAGCGCATCGCCGGGGTGGACCTCCGCCGCGGAGATATCGACAGAGATCGAAGCGGTGAAGTTGACTCCAGCTCGGATTCCCTTGACCTTGAAATTGGCGTAGATTGAGTCCTTCTTGCGAGAGATGTTTTTAAAGCGTATGAGATTATTTTCACTTAGGTCATTCATCGAAAGCTCCTTCTAAAAGAGCTCAAATCGTAAGGGGAAAACCCCTTATCTGTCAATTCGATTGCGAGTAAAAACCCCTAGCGCTAAACTTTTCTTCCATGAAACTCGCAAAGAACTGGCACGAGGTCCTCAAAGAAGAGGTCGAGCAGCCCTACATCCAAGAGCTCAAAGATTTTCTCACCGAAGAAAAAAGAGCGGGTAAGACCATTTATCCACCTGACGACTCTGTCTTTTACGCTTTTGCCATGACCCCTTTCGGCGATGTAAAAGTGGTGATCATGGGACAAGATCCCTATCACGGACCGGGCCAAGCTCACGGCATGAGCTTTAGCGTCCCCCCCGGAGTGCGCCCCCCACCCTCTCTACAAAATATTTTTAAAGAGCTCGAAGAAGATGTTCACATTCCTCCCCCAGAAACCGGATGCCTCACCTGCTGGGCAAAACAGGGGGTGCTTCTCCTCAATGCCACTCTCACTGTTCGAGCGGGAGAGCCAAAGTCCCACTATGGAAGAGGATGGGAGCGCTTCACCGATGCCGTTTTAAAAAAGCTTGCAGAAAGAGAAGACCCGATCGTCTTTCTTCTTTGGGGCCGCTCGGCAAAAGAAAAGTGCGAGCACCTGTTTGAGCACTCCCATCATGTCGTCCTGACAGCAACGCACCCCTCTCCTTTTTCGGCCCACTACGGGTTTTTGGGCTGCCGTCACTTCTCTCAAACAAATGAGCTTCTTAAACAATGGGGAAAATCCCCCATCGACTGGTCGGTAAAAAAAGAGGGCCTGATCTAAGAGCGTGCCTGCAAAATCATTCCACCGATATAAGGAACGATCTTTTTCCCTATGAAGGACATTTTCGACTTACACAAGCTTTTTGAAGCTTGCTCTAGTCTCCAAACACCCTTCATATGAAAAAATCTCAGTTCCTCTCGGTGAAAGCACTTTGAAGACACCCTCTAAATCAGGCCCCTAAGAGCAGAGTTGCTTTAGTGGCTAAGAGGACAACTACAGAAAACGTTATGTGGACTATCCATTCTGCTTAGCTTCAGCTACCACGGCGCTTCCAAGGACTTCCCATGGACCCCCAACGCCGTTAGTTTGCTCATCAGCTCCGCCTCTATTAGAAGCATTCGAGCTTGATCGAGACCTTGATTGGTCAGAGCTTCGAGAAGCATTAGAAGTATTGGAATTGGATCTACTTCTTCTTACCGGTTGTCCGTAGAGGCTTCTTACATTTCTATGAATAGAAGACGCGACTTGACTTCTTGTTTCTCTGCTTAGGAATTGCGTTACTATTGCAGCGGCCGCTCTTCCTGTATACTCGACTGTTTTTCGAGCATTATAAATGGAGGGGGTTAGAATTTCCAAGTTGAAGTCCTCTTTCTTTTCTCCTGAAAGGAAGAATTCTACTCCTTTTGCTGCAAGAGCAAGGACATTGCGAACAACGGTTTCAACAATTCCGGCGAGGGCAAGTACAGAAAAAGCAAGCACACCAGTGGTGTATATTGCACAAGCTTCCAGACAAGTATCATCATCATATACAACTGTCAGAGGGCCAACTGTTTTGTAGGCTGCACCAACAAGAGATGGATTAAGATTTTGCATACTATTCTCCTGATTATTTATTAATGACTTTAATTTTTAAAAATCACTTATCTATTATAACACGTGGTTAATAATCAGGTCAAATGTATATCAATAAAGTTTTTACTTTCTAAAGTGGTTATAGAAGAAAGCAATCAAGACCCCTGCAATTAGGCCGCAAAAAAATCCCCAAATTCCACCGATAATCCCACCGATAAAGGATGCATCAAAGCCAATATAGATCGACTCCATCGCCTCGACAAAGCGATTTCCCCATCCGAAGATCGATGTCCAAGCGACAATCACCATGCAGATTCCCCACCAAATGCCAATCCCCAGGCCAAGCCCCATGATGCTCAATTTTGCTGTTTTTTCCTTTGCCATAGTATTCTCCTGAAAGCTATTGTGTACCTACTTTACACATCGTATAAACAAAGATTTTTTTGCAAGGATGGCGAATATGGAGTTGAAAGGATCGATTGTGGCTCTCATAACCCCTTTCGATGAAGAAGGAGAGGTTGATTATTCTGCACTAGAGGCCCTTCTTCGTTGGCATATAGAAGAAGGGACCGAAGGTCTTCTTCTCTGTGGAAGCACTGGAGAAGGAGCCGCCCTCACAAAAGAAGAGAAGTGTGAAATTTTTCGACTAGCAGTTCATGTTGTGGGCGGAAAAGTCCCCTTGATCGGAGCGACGGGAACAAATGTTACCCGAGAGAGTGTTGCACTCACTCGAAAAGCAAAAGAGATTGGCCTCGACGCAGTGATTGCGATTGTTCCTTATTACAGCAAGCCTACCGTAGAAGGATGTATCCGCCACTTCGAAGCGATTGCAGAGATAGGTCTTCCGACGATCCTCTACCATCATCCGGGAAGAACGGGGACGAAGCTTTCTATAGACGCGATCACTAGAATAGGGCAGATCCCCGGCATTATCGGGATCAAGGATGCCTCAGGAGATCTCGCTTTTGCGCAAGAGATCATTGAGCAAGGGGAGCTCCTGTTCTTTTCTGGGGATGATTCTCTCTGTTTGGCCCACATGGCCGTGGGAGCTATAGGCTCGATCTCGGTCATTGGTAATGTGATTCCCAAAGAATGGGGGGAGTTTGTGGATGAGGCAATCAGTGGGGATTTTCATCAGGCTCGCGAGAAGTACTATTCTCTCTACAATCTCGCCAAAACACTAGTCCTCGAGACCAATCCCCAATGTGTGAAATACGCTGTCCATCTTCTTGGCAAATGCCGAGTAACCATGCGCCTTCCTCTTTTAGAGCCTATGGAGGAAACAAAACAAATAATCGCTTCCTCAATATCACTTCAAACACTCGTCTAGACTTTTGATGAGCTGCTTCATTGTAGGGATGGAGAGGAGCTGGCACTTCCTAGCAGATAGGATGAACAGATCTCATCACTAAGCAGATCCAGCAGTCGTGGGAGTTAATTTGAAAATATTACTGTATTGTGAGCGAGACTTTCAGGAATAGACTCGATATTATTGCCGATGAGATTAATCTCTTCTAAATCAATTAAATGATCCAAGGATTCGGGAAAATCCTCAATTTGATTTCCACTAAGAGATAGCACTTTTAGGCTTTTTAATTTTTCCACAATGCTTGGAAAAGTCTTTCTCTTATTGTTATCAAGAAGTAGATATTCGAGATCCTCTAACAACCCTAAAGAATCGGGGAGGCTTTCTATTGGATTACCTGCGAAAGAGAGAACTTTTAAGCTTCTTAATCCGTCCAAAGTGTCCGGAAGAACAGTGAGCTGATTGTAGCCGAGATAAAGGTTTTCTAGAGCGCTTAGCCCGCACAAAGCTTCTGGAAAAGAGGTGAGTTGATTGTCGTTCATATAAAGGTTTTCTAAAGTGCTTAACTTGCCCAAAACCTCTGGGATAATGGAGAACTGATTGTCGCTGAGCTCAAGGGTTTTTAGAGCTCTTAACCAGGTCAAAGAGTCTGGGAGAGCGGTGAGCTGATTGTAGCTGAAATCAAGCCTTAGTAGAGAGCTTAGCCTGCACAAAGCCTCTGGAAAATAGGTGAGCTGATTGTGGCAGAAATTAAGCCTTAGTAGAGTTCTTAACCTGCCCAAAGTATCTGGAAGAGTAGTGAGCTGATTGTAGCTGAGATCAAGATTTTTTAGAGAGCTTAACCCGTCCAAAGTATCTGGAAGGACAGTGAGCTGATTGTCGCTGAGATTAAGGTTTTTCAGAGAGCTTAACGCGCCCAAAGTATCAGGAATAAAAGAGAGCTGATTGTAGCTGAGATCAAGCTTTAGCAGAGTTCTTAACCAACCCAAGCTGTCTGGAATAGAAGAGAGATAATTGTGGCTGAGATTAAGGTTTTTTAGAGTTCTTAACCAGCCCAAGGTGTCTGGAATAGAAGAGAGTTGATTGTGGCTGAGATCAAGCACTTCTAGAGTTTTTAAATCGTCCAAAATATCTGGAAGAGCTGTGAGCTGATTGCCTTTGAGATTAAGCCTTAGTAGAGAGAATAACCCGATCAAAGTGTCCGGAAGAGAAGTGAGTTGATTGTCTCTGAGATCAAGCTCTTCTAAAGAGCTTAATTTGCCTAAAGTATCTGGGAGAGCTGTGAGTTGATTGTCTCTGAGGTCAAGCTTTTTTACTTTTTTCAACCTTTTATGATGAAGTTGAAACCAAGTCTCAAGTGTTTCAAAATTTTCTAAATATTTTTGAGCAATTAGTGGTAAAGAAGCTTGTTTCGCTAATTTTTTGTAAACAGTAATTGTATCTTTAAATAGGGCCTCTCTATAGTTGAGCATTTTTTTTAAAGCATGCATAGTGATCGGCTGTTCAAGTCTATTTAAGAGCTTCTTTTTTGTGGGCCAATCAGGCATAGACTGAATTCTCTTCTTCACCTCGTTGATAACCATTCCAGGTATTTTGTCTTGTAGTGATTTCTTATTATCTACCTCTGTATTTTGATCCTTATCAACTTCGCCGATTGGAAAGCCGTGAGCTTGAGCAAAGAGTAACCAAAGGGTGTAATCATTAGAAATATTCCAAGATCTTTTGCTTGCACGAGTTAATGGATCTCTCATTTCTAGAGGTAACAAATGAAAAACTTGAAGAAAGATCTCATCTGGATGATCTAGGTTTCCTTCATCTGAGACTTCGGAGATTATCGGTAGGGTTGAAGCTCCGAGATTTCTTCTGGTTGACTGCATTGATTGTGTCATAATTTTTCCCATTGAGGGATATTAATTATAATGTCTTCTGCAAATTTTCAACGATGAAAATTATTGTCAGAGTGTAAAATAGAAATTACCAATGATTGTTGTGATAGTAAAAAATCATCTCCTTGTGTCTTCAAAACGTCGGAAAAAATGCAGTATATTGGCATCTTCCTAGGAGAGCACTACGCGCTATTTCAAAAAGGACTAGAGCAATTCACCTGACTGCTGGATCAGCTTGGTGATGAGGCCTGTCCAGCCTGTTTGGTGGGAGGCGCCCAATCCTTGGCCCGTTTCCCCATGAAAGTACTCGTGAAAGAGCATGTGCTCATGGAAGGGATTGGATCCGAAAACGGGGCGGCTTCCAGATGAATTGGGAGTGTAAATTCGGATTAGTCTTTTGGAGATCTCAGTGGCCACATCCCAGAGGTTGAGGTAATTCCCCGAACGGGTGGGGAACTCCACTTTTAGATCGTCTCCGTAGTAGTGATGGTATTTCTGAAGCGATTCGATGAGGAGGAAGTTGATGGGAAACCAAATCGGCCCCCGCCAGTTCGAATTCCCACCGAACATCCCGTTGTTCGATTCTCCTGGGACGTATCGCACTTCATAAGAATGGTCATTGACGGTGAAGGTATAGGGGTGCTTTTCGTGGTATTTGGATACGGAGCGGATCCCATAGTCGGAGAGGAACTCCTCTTCATCGAGCATATAGGAGAGCACTTTGATGAGCTGCTCTTTTGTGGGGATGGAAAGGAGGCGGCGATCGTTTTCTCCCCCTGTGTGCAGGCAGGCAATATTGCAGGCGATTTCAGGCCGTTTTTCAATGAACCAGTGGAGGCGTCTATTGAATACGGGCATGGTTTCTAGGGTTTCAGCTTCTATGGTCTCGACAGCCATTAAGGGAAGAAGGCCGACGAGGGAGCGCACTTTTAAGGGGGTGATCTCTCCGGATGGGAGGCGGAGGACGTCGTAGAAAAATCCATCTTCCTCGTCCCATAGGGAATGCTCACTTCCCCCGCAGCGGGTCATCGCGGCGGAGATGCGTAAAAAGTGTTCGAAGAACTTGGTGGCCATGTCTTGGTAGATGGAATCTTTTTCTGCGAGATGAAGGGAGATTTTCATCATTAGGATGCAGTAGAAACTCATCCACGAGGTACCATCCGACTGGTCAATTCTTCCTCCGGTGGGAAGATTGCGGCTTCTATCAAATACGCTGATGTTATCCATGCCGAGAAAGCCTCCCTGGAAGATGTTGCTCCCATCGGCATCTTTTTTGTTGATCCACCAGGTGAAGTTCAGAAGAAGTTTGTGGAAGTTCCCTTCGAGATAGGGGCGATCAGCTTTGCCATAGATCTTGGCATCGATTTTGTAGGTCCGCCAGAGGGCCCAGGCGTGAGTGGGGGGATTGACATCGGAGAAGGACCATTCGTACGCGGGAAACTGCCCGTTGGGGTGCATGTACCACTCCCGTGTCATGAGGGTGAGCTGTCTTTTGGCAAAGTCGGGATCGACGAGGACGAGGGGGATGCAGTTGAGGCAGGTATCCCATGCGCAAAAGTAGGGGTACTCCCATTTGTCGGGCATAGAAAGGACATCGAAGGTAGTGAGGTGGTCCCATTCTTTGTTTCTCTCTTCGGAGTGTATGGCTTCTCTTTTGGGGTCTCCATTTTCCCACTGGAGCTCATCGAGATAGTAGAACTGCTTGGAGAAGAGCATTCCTGCAAAGGCCTCTCTCTGGACTTTTTTGAGATCATCAGAGAGTTCTTTTTTCTGGATGGATGCATAGAAAGCATTGGCTTCTTGGATTCTCTTTTGAAAGAGGACTTCTTTTTTAGTGAATGGACGCTCATGTTTTTTGTTGGAGAGGCGTAAGTAGAATGTTTTTGTCTCACCCGGCTCAAAGAAATGGTAGAGAAATGCGGCTCCTTTAGTTCCCCTTTTTTGTGGGTTGACCGCACCCTGATTTTTATCGATGAGAAGAGAATGGAAGGCCTCTTTTGGGAAGGGAACGCCTTCATCGTTGTCGCAAAAGATCCATCTGCAAGACTCTTCAGAATAGAAGTGATAGTCTTCGAGCATGGGATGTTTGAGGTGGATATGCTCCTCTTCTTCGTAGAGTTCTGGCTTGCCTCCATCACCTCCTGTGGGGCCATTCTCATACCCCAATCTCCAAGTGTTCCGAAACCAGATGGTAGGGAGGATAGTTAGAGGCGCTTTTTGGTCGCCTCGATTGGTGATGGTGAGTTTGCAGTGAATGTCATCTTCGTGTTCTTTGGCGTACTCGATGAGGATATCGAAGTAGCGATTCTCGGCAAAGGCGGTTGTATCGTAAATCTCATATTCGGGATCGTCAAAGCCCCGTTTTTTGTTCTCAGCTCGGAGCTCTTCATATGGAAATTCTTCTTGCGGGTACTTGTAGAGCATTTTGAGGTAGCTGTTTGTAGGGGTAGCATCGAGATAGTAGTAGAGCTCTTTGACATCTTCGCCGTGGTTGCCCTCGATGGAATTGAGCCCAAAGAAGCGTTCTTTGAGGATGGGATCTTTTCCATTCCAGAAGGCAAAGGCAAGACAGATGTACTGGAAGCGATCGCAGATCCCTCCGAGTCCATCTTCTCCCCATCGGAAGACTTTTTTGTGGGCATCATCGAAAGGAAAAGAGACCCAAGGACCTCCTTCTCCGTTGTCTTCTCGTACGGTCCCCCATGCACGGTCGCTGATATAGGGTCCCCACTTTTTCCAGTTGCTCTTTTTCTGACGGTAATCGAGAAGTCTTTTGTGTTCTGGATTGTTCATAGGGTTTGTAGGAGGTGGTCTCCGACGCGTAATGAGTTAGCAATGATCGTCAATGCTGGATTTACCGAGGAAGCGGAGACAAAAAAGCTCCCATCAACAACATAGAGGTTCTCGAGATCATGCGCTTTGCAGTTGACATCGAGGGCTGAGGTTTTTGGGTCGGAGCCGAAGCGAATGGTTCCATTTTGATGGGCAACGCCAGCAATCGGTATTTTCTTTTTCAGGTAGACGGAGCGGGCGAGGAGCCCCTCTTCACAACCGATGGCGTTTAACATACCTTTTAGTTTGGAAATGAGCTGATTGTGGCTCTCCACGTTGTTGGGGGTGTAATGGAGATGAAGGGAACCATCCTTTTTCACTTCAACGCGGTTTTTTGGATCGGGGAGATCTTCTGTTGTGAGCCAAAAGTCGACGGAGTGTTTTGCCATCTCATCGAGGACTTTCGTCGGCGTGAGCGGCGGAGCATCCCCTTTGAGCATCTGGGCGTCAGCTTTCCCGAGCATTTGGATCAGACCAAGAGGGTAGTCCCAGTCATCTGCGCCAAAGTAAAAATCACTTAAGCCTAGCGTCTTTTGAAATTTTGTCGGGTTGGGTTTTTTGGAAAGGGCCATGAGAGCGGAGTTGTTGTGGCACATGTAGTGGCGTCCGACAACGCCTGAGCTGTTAGCCAGGCCCTCAGGGTGCTTGTCATTGGCTGATCGCAAAAGCAACGCAGCGGAGTTGATTGCGCCGCAAGAGACGATCACAGTGTCTGCTTTGTAGACCACTGTTTTTCCCTCGCACTTCACATGGACCTCATCCACTTTTGATCCGGAACTATTCGTGATGAGCTTCTCTGCGTAGCTACCCCGCATCAGGGTGAGGTTTTTTCTCTCTTTAACGGCAGGGTCAACACAGATCACTTGTGCATCGGCTTTTGCATTGACAAGGCAGGGGAAGCCATCGAACTTACTACACCGAATGCAGGGGCTATTATGGGGATCGTTTTCATCGAGCAAAATTCCCAGGGGCATGTGAAAGGGTTTGTGGCCCAGTTTTTCTAAATCGTTCACCAGTTCTTGGATGCGGGGCTCATGAGAGACGGCGGGGTACGCATAAGGAGCGGACTCTGGAGGCTCTGTCGGATCGGTTCCCCGCGCCCCATGGACATGGTAGAGCTTTTCGGCTTTGGTGTAATAGGGGGCGAGGTCGCTGTAACGAATGGGCCATTCGGGAGAGACGCCTGAGTGGTGCTTCACCTCTTCGAAGTCTCTCTCTCGCATCCGCATCAATGCTGCGCCATAGACCTTTGTATTACCACCAACAAAGTAGTGAATCCCAGGACGAAATTCTTTGCCTTCTTTGTCATACCAGTTCTCTTCAGCATCGTAGCGCCTCTCGACAAAGACGGCATGTGAGTCCCAGTTCTCCATCTCTCTTTTGAGGTAGTCTCCTCTTTCGAGGAGGAGGATTTTTTTCTCTGAGTTGGTTGCTAGATGATGGGCAAGGGTTCCCCCACCTGCTCCTGAGCCGATGATGATGACGTCGTAGTGGTTTTCAGACACTCTGTCTATCCTCCTGTTGTGAATCCCGGATAGAGGGTCATCCCTCCATCGACGTAGAGGCTGGTTCCTGTGATGTAATCAGCCTCATCGGAGGCGAGCCACACAGCGATGTTCGCGATGTCTTCAACCTCTCCGATTCGGTTGTAGGGGACGAGTTTCATGAGCTTGTCGTAGGCCTCGGGTGTATCCCAAGCAGCTGTATTGATGGGCGTGCGGATGGCTCCTGGACAGATGCTGTTGACACGGATTCTGTAATGGGCTACTTCTTGGGCGATGCTTCGCATCATCATGTTGATCCCTCCCTTGGAGGTTGCGTAATTGACATGACCTGCCCAAGGGATCTCTTGGTGGACAGAGCTCATGCAGATGATTTTTCCAGCGGCGCATGAGACCTCTTTCACAACACCTCTTCGTTTGAACTCTCGTACAGCTTCGCGAGCGCATAGAAATTGTCCCGTGAGGTTGACATTGATGACGAAGTTCCACTGCTCAAGGGTCATCTCATCAAAGGGGGCATCTCGTTGGAGGCCCGCGTTATTGACGAGGATGTCGATGGTGCCGAGTTCTTTGATCATCTTCGCATACATCGCTTGCACCTGGTCTTCTTTGGAGACATCGGCTTGATGAATATAGGATTTTGTTCCGGGGTTTTCTTTTTTAATCTCTTGTAGCACTTCCCCAGCGGCCTCTTCGCCTGAGACGAAATTGATGACGACATCGGCGCCTGCTTTTGCAAGGCCAATGGCTACCCCTTTTCCGATTCCTGAGTTTGCCCCGGTCACAAGGGCCTTTTGCCCTTTCAGGATTGTTCTCACTGCATACTTGGGCATGACGACTTCTGGACTTTTTTTCTCTGACATAGAAACACCTCCCAAATACTTCATATACCAGTTATCAAAAATAAAGCACTAAAAGCTGAAAGAAATTTGTAGTAACTTGAGTTTTTAGAGAGAAATAGGAGTGATGGGAGTGGAGATGTCCCGGTGCTCATCTAAGAGAGGAGAGAGTTCCTTCTCTAGAAAATGAGAGACTTGTAGGGAGGCTCTGCCTGTGAGTTTTGCCGGCTCGATGAGTGCGTCGATCTCTGTGCGGCTCAAACCGACGTTTTCGTCGCCAGCGATCGCGCTGATGAGATCCTCTTCTTTCCCTTCTTTGCGGGCGAGACTTGCCTTCCTCGCGGCTTTTCGCAAGTGCTCATGCACTTCTTGCCGATCTTTTCCCTTAGAGACGGCCCCCATCAAGATATTTTCCAGAGAGAGGAAAGGGAGCTCTCTGCTGAGGTTCGCGGCAATCACGTTGGGGTAGATATTGAGATCGGTGAAGAGGGTGAAGAGAAGATTGAGTAGGGCGTCGGCGGTCAGAAATGCCTCGGGGATGGCTAGACGCCTGTTGGCTGAGTCATCGAGTGAGCGCTCGAGCCACTGGGTTGCTAGGGTGTATTTGGGATTTTCCCCAAGAGAGAGGAGGAAGCGGGCGAGAGCGCAGGTCCGTTCTGCGAGGATGGGGTTGGTTTTATGGGGCATAGCGGAAGAGCCAATTTGTTTTTCTCCCCTTCCCTCTTCTATCTCTCCCATATGAGCAAGGAGCCGGAGATCTGTGGCGCACTTGTGGCTCGTTGCTGCGAGCCCTTCGAGCACTGAGATGATGCGCATGTCTTGTTTACGTGTATAGGTCTGTCCACTGATCGTGAGGAGGTTCTCAAAACCCATCTCTTTTGCGATGAGGCGGTCGAGCTCTTCGACTTTTTCTTCGTCATTACTTAAGAGAGCCATGAAAGAGGCTTGTGTTCCAGTAGCTCCTTTGAGCCCTAGGAACAAGAGGCTTTCTTCCCTATTGATCAGATCAGAAAAGTCAAAGAGAAAGTCCTGGAGCCATGTGCAGATGCGCTTGCCAACTGTTGTGGGCTGGGCGGGCTGCAAGTGGGTGTAGCTGAGCGTTGGGAGGTCAGCGGTTTGCTCCGCTCTTTTTGAGAGGAGGCGGAGAAGCTCGAGAAGTTTTCCTTTGAGGAGTTTTAGCCCTTCGCGCATCTGGATCAGATCGGTGTTGTCGGTGACGTAGGCGGAGGTCGCTCCAAGATGGATGATCCCTTTCGCTTCGGGGCAGCTATCACCATAGGCGAGAACATGAGCCATCACGTCATGGCGGGTCTCTTTTTCGTAAGACATCACGGCAGAAAAATCGATATGATCGATTTGTTCTTCCATGGCTTTGATTTGGCTTTCTGTGATGGAAAGGCCGATCTCTTTCTCCCCTTTTGCTAGGGCGACCCAAAGGCGGCGCCACGTCGTGTATTTAAACGCGGGCGAGAAAATTTTCGACATCTCTTCGCTGGCATATCGCGTGGCAAGGGGAGAAGAGTAGGTGGTTAGAGAAGGTTCTCGATCGATTGGAGTGCCTCTTTGATCTGCTTTCTTTGGTGGTTAGACGGCTCGAAGGTCTTTTTGCTTAACTGTTTTTTGATCTCTTCAAGTTGTTTGAGGATTTGCAAGGAGACATTGGCTCCCCTTCTATCCTTTCCAGCTAGGGGGAAGCGCTCTCGGATGAGAGAGAGGAGTTCTTTTTTACTCTCCCCTTTGTAGCTTTTGATCACCTCTTCTTTTTCTTCTTTCGGGCAACGGCGGGAGGCGAGGGTATAGACTGCTTGCCTTGGCATCTCATCGAGTTTGAGCTGCAACCCTTGAGGAATGCTCATATAGAGCTCGTAGTACTGGAGGAAATTGTAGGGGGTTTGTCGATTGCCATAGGTGGAGATGAGCCATGAGCTAAAGGCGCCGTCTCGGTATTTTTTTAAGATCTCTTGCGCTTTTTTGATCCTCTCGCCATGGAGGATCGCCGCCTGGTTGGTGATGGCTTTCACTTCGGAGGTGATCGTCGAGAGGAATTTGAGATCATCCCCAACTTCTTGATTTTTTTTGCTGTAGTTCTGAAGAAGGTTATGGAGCTGCTCTTCTTCTCCAACACTCAAAGGGGTGATCCGAAATACCCCGGAGAAGCTCGAGAGTTTGCCGCTAGAGGACATCTCCGCAAGCTCGGTCATTTTCGAGAGAGTCGCAGAGGCCCTTTTGAATCGAGAAGCAAGGAGCTGGTTTACTTTTGCCATAATGTCAATCCGCTTTACAGTCGTTTAATTAACTCTTTGGATAGGGAGAGATAGTCTTTCGACGCTCGGCTTCTTGGAGCGATTTCAAAGACCGGTTTGCCATGGATACTTGCTTCCGATACCCGAATATCACGGCGTACCTTTGTGTTTAACAGTTTTCCGGGGAAGGTCTCCTCAATCAAATCGATAAAGGCCTTATTGCTCTTGCCCCGTGGGTTCCAGAAAGAGAGGGAAACACCGAGAATGTTTAGGGGATGGCGGGTGGAGATATTGTCGATGAAATGGCCGAGGCGCTGGAGTCCCTTCACGCTATAAAACTCAGGGGTAGCGCAGATGAGGGAGCTCTGTGATGCGAGCAGGGCCGACTCGGTGAGCCAGCAAAGAGAAGGGGGAGTGTCGATGATGATCGTATCGTACTGCAGGGGTTTTAAGATCTCTCGAAGCTTTTCATGGGAATAGCGATCGGCTGCGAGATTCCCGGTTACTTCGATCCTTTCGAGCCATGTGTCAGCGGGGATGAGATCGAGATTGGGGATACTCGTCTTTAAGATTACTTCTTCTACTCGTTTGTTTCCTTGCAAGACAGGAGCGAGGCTCTCTTCTGCATCGGGGTCGTAGCCGAGACCTGTAGTCAGATTTGCTTGGGCATCGAAGTCGATGAGAAGAACTTTTTTCTTGTGGAACTTTGCAAATGCTGCGGCGACATTCAGGGAAGTCGACGTCTTTGCCGTGCCCCCTTTAAAACTGCTAACAGCTATACATTTCATGATTTTTCAAAGTAAGAAGTTAAAGAGCGATCTTCACACTCTTTTCCCAGTGTACGCAAAAAGGAATTAAGATCCACCTCTCCAATGACCTGACTGTCGCGCCGTCTAAGAGTGACTGTCTTATTTTCGAGCTCGCGGTCACCAACGGTTAACATGTAGTTGATCTGCTGGAGCTGGGCGTCGCGCACTTTTTTGCTGACTGATTCATTAGAGTCGTCGACATCGCACTCGTAGCCCGCTTCTTTTACTGCTTTTGCAAATGTATGGGCATAATCGTTATGCCTATCAGCAACGGGGATCAGGCGGGCCTGCAAGGGACTGATCCATGCGGGGAATTTCCCAACGAAGTGTTCGATGAGGATACCGAAGAATCGTTCGATGGAACCGAAGAGGGCGCGGTGAATCATGACAGGGCGTTTATGTGCGCCGTCGCTATCCATGTACTCAAGGTCGAATTTTTCGGGGAGGGACATGTCGAGCTGGATCGTGCCACATTGCCATGATCGTCCAAGGGCATCTTTGATGTGAATGTCGATCTTTGGTCCATAGAAGGCGCCATCACCTTCATTGATTTGGTAGGGATGACCGTAGAGATCGAGAGCCTCTTTAAGTCCCCTTGTTGCGACTTCCCACTCCTCGTCCGACCCGATGCTCTTTTCAGGCCTTGTCGATAACTCGAACCGCCACTCGAGGCCAAAAGTTCCGTAGATGATCTCTGCCAATTTGAGTGTTCCAAAGATCTCATCTTTGATGTCTTGAGGGCGCATGAAGATGTGGGCATCGTCTTGGTGGAAGCTCCGCACACGGAAGAGTCCGTTGAGCGCGCCCGATGCTTCGTGGCGATGGACATGGCCAATCTCGGCAATGCGCAAGGGTAACTGTCGGTAACTGTGCATCTCTGATCGGTAGTAGAGCATGCATCCTGGGCAGTTCATCGGCTTGATGGCATAGGCCCGCTTCTCAATCTCGAAATGGTACATGTTCTCTTGGTAGAATTCCCAGTGACCCGAGCGCTCCCAGAGATTTTGATTGAGAAGGATTGGAGTTTTGATCTCGACGTAGTTTGCCTCTCTTTGAAGCTTTCGAAGAAAGTCGAGGAGGTGATTCCAGATCACCATTCCCTTGGGGTGGATGAATGGCATCCCAGGCCCCTCTTCCTTAATCGAGAAAAGGCCGAGTTTTGGTCCCAAAATTTTATGGTCCCGCTTTTTTGCCTCTTCGAGCACGAAGAGGTAGTCCTTGAGCATTTTTCGGTCGGGGAAAGAAATGCCATAGATTCTCGTCAGCATCTCTCGGTCGCTATCTCCCCGCCAGTAGGCACCCGAGGTCTTCATCACTTTAAAGGCTTTGATCTTGTTAAGAGTGGGGAGGTGAGGGCCGCGGCAAAGATCGAAGAACTCCCCTTGTGAATAGCCGGTAATCTCTCCCTCAAATTCCCGGATGAGTTCGACCTTATAGGGGTTATCTTTGAATCTTTTGAGCGCTTCTTTTTTATCTGCAAAGACGTATCGCTCCGGCTTGAATCCTTCCTTCAAGATCTTTTTGACCTCTTCATCGATTTTTGGGAAATCAGTATCGGAGATGATCAAGTTGGCAAAATCGTAGTAAAACCCATTTTCAATGGGGGGCCCGATCGTCGGTTTTGCCTCGGGCCAAAGACGCAAGATCGCTTGAGCGAGAACGTGGGCTGAAGAGTGCCAAAAAACTTCTTTCCCCTCCTTGTCCTCAAAATTCCAAAGGATCACCTGATCCCCCTCCTTGAGAAGAGTACTCAGATCGAGCGTGATCCCATTCACCGATGCAGCAAGAGCCTGACTTGGGTCTCTGAGGTTGAGTTTCTCAGCGAGATTTTTTGCTGAGCTCCCTTCCTCGAGCTCGATTTTTTCATTTTGGCATGTGACAAACATGCCATCTAGTCTACTCCATGGACAGGGTAATGATCAAGGTGATACGATCGAATTATGCTAGAGGATATCTTTGATTTGGAAGGTGAAAAGGCCTTAGCAGAAGGTCTATTTAACCCTTTTTGTTTTCGGGCAAAACGGCGCGCTGTTCATTTGGCAGACCATCTACTCAACGACCAAGGGGAGATCGAGGGACTAGCCCAAGCGATTGAGCTCCTTAAAACAGAGCCCCTGACCATCGCAGGTGTCTACGATGATGGAGAGATCACCCAGCATTTCTTACGTGTGCTCACTGAACTTAACGAGAATCCCCTTCTTCTTCAGAAGCTCTTCCAGTTTGGTCTTCCCCTCACCGACTCTTACTTAGAAAAGATGATCGCTGCCACCATTGGGATTGAGCCTCCTATCGATGACCGGGCAGTTATTTGGGCGGTCCTCTCAGCTCTTCTTTGCCCACTTCGGCAGAGTGTGGGTTCCTGTTTCGCTACAGCACCAGCCATCATCGTCCATGAAGAGCAGAGCCTCCAGTTTTTGGATGACCTCAGTAGTCTCCTCTACAAGGGTCTCCTGACTAGGGTAGTTGCAGGAGAGGAGTACTCTGTTCCGGTGAGCCCCTCTCCAGGACTTGGCGACCTCAAACACCCCTTTACCACTGGTCACCCAGCCTATGTCCGTGCTCTCGCAGCTCTTGGTCATGCTCCCGAAACGGAAGAGGGAGGCACTTTCTTAAGCCAGCTTGAAATACGCCTTCTCGATGTTCACAACCTGACACGGAGAGATTGGACTCTTCACAAAAAGAAACAAACACCAAAAGGGGAAGCGATCGAGGGGATGGAGGCGGACTTTCGGGTTGCGAAGGCAGAGTTTGTCGCTTTTTCCGATCATCTCCTTCTCAAAACTTGGGAGTTTACCCTCGCCTCATTCGTCGATGTTAAAACAGAGTTTTCAAGTTGGAACCTCTTTAGCAGCCTCGGCTTTCAGGAGGAAGAACCGGGAGGAATCGGAGATCTTCTCTATCGCGACTTGAAGATAAGACTCGATGAGGCCAATGAAAAACTCTCCCACTTTCAGCAGGAATATGAGATCTCTTTTGATCAGGTTCGTGCTACCCAGCACCTCCTTAAAGGAGCTTCAAATGAAGCAGAGGGGCGTCGCTTAAGAGCTGAGCATACCGCTCGCATGTATCACCTAAACGCCTGCGAAGAGATGCGCGATAAGTGGTCCGAAACTGCCCATAATATCGCCAATTTTTTTTCCTTTTTCCTAAATACCCTCTTCGAGACATTTCCCGAATACTTCCAAGAGGTCTACGACGGGGAGATGTTCGAAATGGGGGGAGATGCCTATGATGATAGTCCCGCCGGCTTTCGCCTCATCTGCAAACATGGAAGAACCCATGTAGGGAGTTGGACCTTCATTCGAGAAAGGGAAGAGTACATCACCGCGCTCAAGGAGTTTTTTCACGCTGTTGAACCCACTCTTGTGGAAAAATGTGAGTGGGAAGAGGGGAAAACACTCACTGTACAGCTGATCACCACCATTCTCCATCACATTTCCACTGAAGAGTTCATTCTCACCGCCTTTGCCCGAATGGCCAAAGCTCACCGCCTCCCCTTGAAAAAGATCACCATGAAAGAGCTCGAGACGTTAGAAAAAAAGCCGTGGGCCTATACATCGGGAGGGACATTGCCCACTCTTTTGAGGACCTACTTTCGCAGGGAGGGCTCTCTTACTGAAGAGAAAAGGTGGGTGGAGAGTCCCGAAGACTTGCTCATCTTTCTTCTTGAGACTCTAAAGGCATTGCCCCCCTTTGTCACCGAGCCTTTTGATGAAGATTCGGCAAAAAGAATGCTTATGACCTCACCCACCCATGCGTTTTCCTTATTGCCCGGAGAATCCCTCTTCAAAAAAGGATGGCAAGATTCCGGTTTTACCTATACCTGGGTCCGCGATCAAATCATCAGACCCGCTAGGCGTTTCTATCGTGCAATCAAATTAGACCCCCGCGAGCAACTCCTTCTCATGCAAGGGCTTGCAAAAATCCTTCCACCCATTGAATCGCACGATTTGCAGAAAAACTTTCATCCTTCAGATAAAACTCTCTCGGTTGAGCGATTGTATACCGTCCTTCTCAAACACTTAACTCCTATGAAGAGAATACTTCTCGATCGTTTTCTCTTTCAGGCCCTTCCCCTTTCGCAAGAGGGCCTCACTCGTAGGGAGCTCCATGACCAGCTTGTCTCCGAAGGTTTTACCCATGCCGGTGCGGCTCAAAAGATGCAAGATGATGGGGCCACTGCTCCCACCCCTTTGATTTTTGCTGACACCAACTGGCCCAAAACCTACTTTGCTTTTCTTGTTCATCCAGCTGGCGGAGATCTTGAGCTCTGGCAAACCGACCGCCTTGGTCTGAGTGGCATCCCCATGCGGGAATGGGCTCCCTATCTTAATGGCACAATGCAGGAGAACTGGTCGGTCTTCACCCGTCCCCATGAATATCGAGCTATCTAAAATTCGAATGAAAAAATCGCCCCCATAGAGGACAATTCATAAACATGAGAATTCTAGGAAATTTTTTCCCCCCACCAGCTCCTCCGGAAAGTAGTGGCTTTACTACTGTCCATGCGACCTATGCAGTTTTAGCCCTTGGAGTGGGAGGGTATTTTCTTGGATCGACTTGTTACAGAGTAGCGCTAAAGATTACAAACTATATCCGGACAACCGTCTTTGCGCAGCGCAAGCATCATTTCGAAGAGAGTTCTCTCCCTAATAGACGTCTCGAAAGAAAATTTACACGCGAGGAAGACTTGTTGAACGACTTTTGTTCCAAGATGATTACTTTGAGACAAAAGTATAAAAAAGGAGACTTCATCTGCACTCTTAACTTTGTTAAAGCCTTCTTGAAGCCTCAAGAAGATCTAGAGATAAGAACGAGTGTTTTGCATTCCTTTCACTCACTGATGAATACTGAGGCAAATAAGGAGAAATACAAAAACGCATGGAACATTGCAGCTAGTGTGATAAAGCTTTTTGAAACAGTCTATCCAGAACCGGCCTATTTTGCCTTTCTCATCGGTGCTGAAAAAGTATCCAAACTCAGATCCTTTAAGAATTTATCAAAAAGAAAAGTGCTAGATGAGAAGATTGCAGCGTGTCTTGCTCTCTCAACCGACACCATGTCCTATGATTTGCTTGCTCTTAGGAAGCAATTGGAAAAGGCGCAAGGAGACTCCTTTCATCCGACGCCCTTGTCATTTAACGCTTGAGAAGCTAGACTTTTCTCCTAGAACATAGGAGAATAGGGATAGATGCATCCCCTATGCCGATTAGTAACTTTCACCTCCATCCTCGGACTTTCTTCAATAGCCCATGCCGATACGATTGAAGCTGGGCGCGATATAGAAGATCACGATATCCGCGCTCTTAGAGAGTGGGTTGAAACAAAGCGCCAGGTCTCACTCAAAGAGATTGGGGGAGATCTCTCTCTCAGTGGGGAGGTTCGAACCGAATTTCAAAGCTCGTGGGAAAATAAGAATGGCAAAAGCCAGAGAGGCTCAGACCTGTCAAAAAAACTCCCAGCGAGGGGATTTGATGTAGAGGTCAATCTGATGTTCGACTACCGCACCGATCAGACTTGGGCCTCCGTAAAAATCGAGTTTGATGACGATGCTGGAATATTTAGCGGCTCCCTGGATTCATTGGCTCTTGAAAGGGCCTATTGGGGTGTCCGCGCAATCGATGCCGATGACTACACCTTTGATATCGAAGTGGGACGCCGCTCGATGACTTCCATTTTTGACTCGAGAATCCAATTTGGTTCCTTCTTTGATGGGATCCTCTTTCGGTATGACCTCGCCACTGAGTCAATAGGGGACTTCTATTTGCGTGCTGGTCCTTTCGTGGTCAATGACCGAAGGGATCATTTTGGCTATGTTGGGGAGCTCGGCCTTCTCAACATTAAAGGGACCGGCTTCTATGCAAAGGGCTCATTCATCGCTTGGCATACGAAACGATATCCGAAGAGTTTTGTCAGAAATCGCTTTCGTTTCTTAAATGGGCAGGGGATTTTAGGCTACCGCTTTAAAGTCGCGAAAAAAATCGGGATCTTCTACTCGGCATTTCTTTGGAACTTTGCTGCACGGAAGATTACATTGACCGATCATAAACGGGCGAATTGGGCTACCTACGTGGGAGTCTCTGTCGGCCAGCTCCTTAAGCAGTGGGACTTGGCCTTTGACATCAACTACCAAGCCGTCTCTGGTCAAGCAATACCTGACTTCGATGCTTCAGGGATTGGGCTCGGCAATGCCGATCGCTCTGGGTTTTACACGAAAAAAATTAAGACCATCAAAGGAGATGGCCCCTCTACCCGCAAAACCGCAGCTGGGACCACAAATTATCGAGGTTTTAGCATCACCCTCGACTTTCTTTTGACCGACAAACTCGACATGCAGCAAAACTACGTGCAGTCGATCACA
>SDBU01000069.1_pt1 | contig 129631 bp, 134 predicted proteins | sample 2277071 | NCBI WGS metagenome assembly SDBU01 (sample SAMN10397929, study PRJNA504765) | marine sediment metagenome | isolation source: marine sediment core GS08_GC12, 126 cmbsf | place: Arctic Ocean: Gakkel Ridge, Loki's castle | collected 2008
GTCGGTAAAGAACAAGCCGATAGTTCAATTAAACATTCTGCTGAACAGTTATCGCCATCAGTAGTGTTGCCGTCATCGCACTGTTCGCCTTCTTCTAATGCGTTGTTGCCGCAGACTGGTTCTGGTTCAATCGCAGGTCCAGCTAAAGTAATGTTGTCTAGAAAGCAATTGAAATCGCTGTTGCCAACTGCTTCAATCCAAATCTGAATTTTAGCAGTATTAGGGCTTGGCTTGTAATTGACTGCCCGGTAACCAACAAAAGCGCTCCAAATGCCTGTTTGCCATGTCCAGTTAAGCCAATTGCCATTAGCGTCATATTCGTCAATAAAGATATCTGCGCCTCCCTTAGAAAAGCCTTGGCAGTTGAAGTATGCTTTGAACAGATAAGTATTGTCAGGGCTGACTGTGATAAGTTCTTGGTTGTGAACGCTGTAAGTCTGGGGCCCTCCGATAAGCTGCAAACTATTGCTAGGACTGGGCGCGCTGCCATTGTCGCCAGTGTCAATTAAAGTATGAACAGTGTCTGTTCTCAACCAATTATCAGCCCAGCCGCCTGTTAGAGATTCAAAGCTAGGGTTAATAATTAAGTTCTGCTCAACAAGCTCTAAGCCTTGGCTAATAGTAACTACTGGAATCTTTCTAGCATCAACATAACGGACAACCATTTCAAAGCTGTCTTTGCGATATTGATATTCATTAGGAGTTGTTTCAACAATGCCGTGGAATAAAATAATTAGCCATTTCTTCTCAACCATTGCCTGATTAATCCATCCTTTAATTGTTTCAACAGAGGTGCCTCTTCTTGCCTCCTGGACCGTTAGATTGTAATCATCAATCGGAAAACCATTCAAACTATAGGGCCAGGAAGAACTGTGGTTTTGATAAAGCCGAGCAATAGCAGCTAAAACCCTGTTGTCATACATGCCAAAAGGAGCGACAAAGCTGTTGATGATAAAGTTATGGCTCTCTAGAATATCTTTAGCTCCCTGTAATTCTTCTATCAACTGCTGGTCAGAAAACTGCATTAAGTCCGGATGCGATTGGCTATGACTGCCTATTTCCCAACCATAAACATTGCTCATTTCTTCAATCATTTGCCATGTCATATAGCCAAGCCAATTGCCCTCTTCTGGAGGGTCAGTAAAGATAAAGTTGACTGCTGGAAAATTAAACTGGCTTAAAATTGGCAGAGCATTCTCGTATTGATTAGTCAAGCCATCATCAAACCTGAAAGTAACCATTGGGCCTGTTTGGGCAAAAACTGCTTTGCCTGTCAAAAGCATTATGGCTGTTGTTAAGACTAGTAAGTATATTTTTTTGTTTTTCATTTTTTCTTTTTTAAGCAGCTTAACTAGCTGCTTTTAACGACCTTTATTAATTTTACACGCATTCTTTTTTTGAAGCAACTCAAACAGCATGAATGTTTCTACCGCCGTAACGAACCTTAATGCCTTTTCTTAAGGCAAAAACAATAACCAGATAACATAAAAGGACATTAAGAATATATTGATAAACCATATAGATTGGCATTAAAACAATTAACTTTTTTTTGTCGCTGTGGACATATTGTTTAAGTCCATACCAATGGGCAAAACCATATATCAGTCCAACCAGTAAGCTGTAGGCAGCCAGGAATATTAAATAAGTACTGCCAATCAACCAGAAGAATAAAGGTATGGCTAGAACAGCCAAGGTAGTAATTGGGCAGGTTATGTAACCTATCCAAGCCCACCAAACCCAAGGGTTGGGCAGTTTTGTTCCTTTGTAGAAAAGAGCCCATTTGTGAATCCAAATCGTTTGGAGCACGCCGTAGAGCCAGCGCTTTCTCTGTTCAATCAATTCTTTCCAAGTTTCCGGAGCATCAGTCCGGCTGATTGCTTCTGGTTCCTGGGCTATCTTCCAGCCGGCCTCGGCCACCTCAAAGGTAAAGTCAGCATCTTCAGTAACAGTTCTTTCAGTACTTGGTATTTCTCGGGCAATTTTAGTTCTAACTGCAGTGGCTGCCCCTGGACAAATCAAAACGCCTTTATGGGTATGTTGACAAAATCTGACAATTTCCTGATTGTACAAATACTCTATCTGCTGCAGCTTAGTTAAGATGTTAATTTCATTATCAATGATAATCATGCCAGCAACCATGCCTACCTTGGGGTCATCAAAATGAGGAACCATTCGGCTAACTAAATCTTCATCCAAATGACTGTCTGTATCGCTGAAAACAGAAATTGAGCCAGTCGCTTTGTGAAAGCCAGTATTAAGAGCAGCTGGCTTACCGCTGTTCTTCTGATGCTGATAAACCTTAACATTTGGGTAATTAAGAGCGCATTGCTGGGCTATTGCTAGGGTTTTGTCAGTTGAGCCGTCATCAATAACAATAATCTCCATCTCTCCCTTATAGTCCTGCTTAAGGGCTTGCTCAATGGATTTTTTAATAAACTTTTCTTCATTGTAAGCCGGCAGGATTAAAGAAACCTTGGGCGAGCCAGGGATTATTCTTGGGGTCATTCTGAGCTTTCGCCTTTCATACCAGTGCAAAGGCAACATAATGGCAACTGGCAGTAAAAAGAAAAAGGCAAAAATCAACCAAGTTATTTTAATAAGAAAACTTGCTTTTGCATTTCCTGAAAAAGAAGAGTAGGCTGGAATGATGGGCACTAATTGTTCAGTATATTGAAGGACTGGCGGGCTATTTAAGACTTCATCTTCAACAACAACTTGAGCCAGTTGAGCGTTAACTTCAATCAGTAAAACTTTAATTTTTTCCAGTTCTGCTTTAAGAACTTCTCTGTTGATTACTTGGTGATTTGTTTTTTTAAGTTCCAGTTCTGAATTCAAAATAGTGATTTTTTTAGTCGCCTCACTGATTACTCTACCTGCTTCCAGCCAAGCAGACTGCTCATCATCTTTTTGTTTATCAAGGATAATATTATCTTGGCTCTGGACAGCAGCTAAAGAATGAGCCAAGAACTGGCCTCTGCCTATGGACTTCAGAGGAATAATCATGGCAATCAGCGGGTCGCAAATCAAAGGGATAATAAAAGTTAAGCTAATTGTTAGCAAAGAACCGATTAATAAAAATAAAATAGGGGAAGTGATTTTCATTATGACCTAGGACAAAATTAGGAACTTTGTCTATTATGACATTTTATTAAATAAAAAAGCAAAAGAGAATTATCAAAGTTATCCACAGGTATGGACAATTTAAATAAAAACAAACCATTGGCTGACCAAATGAGACCAGATAAACTGGCTCATTTCTTAGGACAGGAAGAATTAGTCGGACAGGGCAAATTGCTTCAGCAGGCCATTGAGCAGGACAGAGTGCCTTCAATGATTTTCTGGGGTCCGCCTGGTTCAGGCAAGACCACTCTTGCTTTTATCATTGCCAAGAAAACCAAGACCGACTTCCAGCAAATCAGCGCTGTTTCTTCTGGCTTAAAGGATTTACGAGCTATTTTAGAAAGAGCTGAACAAAGCCAACGCTTAGGACAAAAAACAATTCTTTTTATTGACGAGATTCACCGCTGGAACAAAAAACAACAGGATGCTCTTCTGCCTTATGTTGAAAAAGGAGTAATTACTTTAATCGGAGCAACCACGGAAAACCCCAGTTTTGAGGTCATCGGCGCTTTGTTGTCCCGTTCTCGGGTTTTTGTCCTAAAGCAATTAGAAGTAGAGCAGCTTAAACAAATTGTTAAAAACGCTCTTAAGGACAAAGAAAAGGGCTTAGGAGAAATGGAAATAGAAATAGCCGAAGAGGTTATTGAAACAATTGCCCAGATGAGCAATGGTGATGCCAGAGTTGCTCTTAATGTGCTGGAATATGCTGCTTCCTTGTCTAAAAAGATTACTATAGAAATTGTTAAGGATGCTTTTCAGAAATCACACTTGCTTTATGACAAGGCCGGCGAAGAACATTTTAATATTATTTCTGCCCTACACAAGTCAATGCGCGGCAGTAACGCTGACGCCGCTCTTTACTGGCTGGCTCGGATGCTTGAGGCAGGTGAAGATCCTTTGTATGTTGCCCGTCGTTTAGTTCGTTTTGCTTCAGAAGATATCGGTTTGGCTAATTCTTTGGCTTTGACTCAAGCTGTTGCTGCCTACCAGGCCTGTCATTTTATTGGTATGCCTGAATGTAATGTTATTCTAGCTCAAGTTGTTGTCTATATGTCCAAATGCCAGAAATCAAACGAGCTTTACACTGCTTACGAGAAAGCAGCTGCTGATGTCCGTGAGTTTGGCAATTTACCTGTGCCTTTGCACATTCGCAATGCGCCAACCAAGTTAATGAAAAACATTGGTTATGCTAAGGGCTATAAATACAGCCCGGACCACGATTACAAAGAAAAACAAAAGTATTTGCCTGACAAATTGAAAGACCGAAAATACTTGACTGATTAAGTAATAAATGATAGTTTGAGCTTGGGTCGTCTTACCTACACACTACAAGGAAAGGAAGTGTGATAATTGAGACTTAGCAAAGAAAAAAATGATGATATATTCATCATCCACATCAAAGGAAGAGTAGTCGGCGATGCCAGTATGGAGTTAAGACGAAATATTAATGGCTGGCTGGCAGAAATATCCGAGGACAAAAAGCCTAAGGTGATACTTGATCTGAAAGGCGTAAGTATGATGGATAATTCTGGACTTGGAGTGCTTGTATCATCATATACCTCTGTTCATCAAAAAAAAGGTGGTCGGTTGGTTCTAGCTGGGCTTGGCAAAGGATTGCAGAATCTGATAACGATTACTAAGTTGACCAAAGTATTTGATATGTATGAAAATGTTAAAGATGCGGTCAGGAGCTTTGAAAACGTAGTATGATGCTGTCCCTGCAAAGGTTTTGAGAAAAAAACCTTGCAGGGATTTTTCTTTTAGGGTAAACTAATAGAATAACTACAAGCATATGAAGCAGTCACAACTTTTTACAAAAACTCAAAAAGACAAGCCAAAAGGCGAAGAAAGCATCAATGCTATTCTTTTGCAAAGAGCTGGCTTTATCTTTAAAGAAATGGCTGGGGTCTATAGTTTCCTGCCCTTAGGCTTGCGGGTCTTGAATAAACTATCTGATATTGTCAGAGAGGAAATGAATAAAACAGGCGCTCAAGAAGTTTTAATGTCTGTGTTACAGCCCAAGGCGCTTTGGCAGAAAACAGGCAGGTGGGATGAAGGCATTGGCAAAGAAGTAATGTACAAATGCAAAGACGGCATTGAGGTTGGGCTAGGCCCAACCCACGAAGAAATGCTTACTGATATTATTAAAAACTATGTTTCCTCTTACGAGGATTTACCTTCAGCTATTTACCAGATTCAAACCAAGTTTAGAAAAGAACCAAGAGCCAAATCCGGGCTTTTGCGGGGCAGAGAGTTTTTAATGAAAGACCTTTATAGTTTCCACGCCAGCGAAAAGGATTTTAAAAATTATTATGAAAAAGTAAAACAAGCATACTTGAATGTTTTCAAAAGATGCGGACTAAAAGCAATTGTTACTGAAGCCTCTGGCGGTGACTTTAGTAAAGAGTTTTCCCATGAGTTTCAGGTTCTAGCGCAGACAGGCGAAGACAATATTATATACTGCCCCAAAGGAAATTTTGCTCAAAATGTTGAAGTAGCGAAAGTAAAAGCAGGAGACAACTGTCCTAATTGTTCAGCCAAGTTGGAATCAGCTAAATCAATTGAAGCGGGCAATATCTTTACTTTGGGCACTAAATACTCTAAAGCCCTAGGCGCTTTATTCACTGACCAGCAAGGCAAAAGACAACCTATTATCATGGGTTGCTATGGTTTGGGCATTTCCCGTTTAATGGGTACTATCGCAGAAGTGCTTCATGATGAGCAGGGCATTATCTGGCCTCTTGAAACAGCTCCTTTCCAAGTCCATTTAATTGCTTTGCATAAAACAGAAAAGCAAGCTGATAAAATCTACCAAGAAATGGTTGATTCTGGCATAGAAGTTTTGTATGATGACCGAGAAAATAAATCAGCAGGTCAGAAGTTTGCTGAAGCCGACCTGCTGGGCATTCCAATAAGAATGGTTGTTAGTGAGAAAACCTTGGAGGAGCAAAGTGTTGAAGTTAAAAAAAGAGGAGAGGAAAAAACAGAACTAGTAAAAATAGAAAAAGTAAATGAAATTCTTAAGTAATTTTTTCAAGCATTTCAACGAAGACATTGCAATTGATTTGGGTACTGCCAATTCTTTAGTTTATGTCCAAGGCAAGGGCATTGTTATCAATGAACCTTCGGTTGTTGCTATTAACGAGAAAACAGGCCAGATTCTAGCAGTTGGCGATGAAGCCAAGAAAATGGTTGGCAGAACACCAGCCCATATTCAAGCAATCAAGCCCTTGGTACGCGGAGTCATCTCTGACTTTGAAGTGTCCGAACAGATGCTCCGCTATTTCATTGACAAAGCCCACAAAAAGAAAATGGTTTCTCTTTCCTGGCCCAGAGTGATTATCGGTATCCCTTCACGAGTAACTGAAGTGGAGAAAAAGGCAGTGGAGGATGCAGTGAAGTCAGCCGGCGCCAGAGAGGTTTTTTTGATTGACGAACCAATTGCCGCAGCTATTGGCGCCCGCATCCCTATACAAGAAGCCAAAGGCAGTTTTATCATTGACATTGGCGGAGGCACCACTGACATTGCTGTTTTATCTTTAGGCGGTATTGTTACTTCGCAAAGTTTAAAGATTGCCGGCGATAAACTCTCTGAAGATATTATTGACTACATGCAGAGTAGGTATAAGTTGTTGATTGGCGAGAGGTCAGCTGAAGAAGTAAAAATCACAATTGGCCAAGCTATCCCAGCTAAAGAGAAAAAAGAAGCTGCTTTGCGGGGCAGGAATCTGGCTACTGGACTGCCTGAAGAAATCATTGTCAGTTCAGAAGACATTAGGAAAGCAATGGAAAAATCCTTAAGCCAGATTGTTGATGCAGTTAAGGAAACTATTGAATCTACTCCACCTGAACTTTTGGCTGATGTAATGAGCAATGGCATTTACTTGGTTGGCGGCGGTTCAATGCTTTGGGGAATTGACACTTTATTGGCTGAAGCAACTAAAATGAAAGTCAATATTATTGAAGACCCTTTAACAGCAGTGGCCCGAGGCGGCGGCATTGTTTTAGAAAACCTTGATGAACTGCGTGATGTTCTGGCTGGCAATGACTCGCCAGATGTCCCCACTTAAAAAACTATGGTTTCTAAAAAACAAGTAAAGCATATTGCCCATCTAGCAAGGTTAAAGCTAAGCGAGAAGCAAGTGGCTAAAATGCAAAAAGAATTAGCCAGTATTTTGGACTATATTAACTTACTTAAAGAGGTTGATGTTTCAAAAACAAAACCAACTTCTTCAGCAGTGCCTCTTGTTAATGTAATGCGTGAAGACGAACCAAAACCAGAAAAAAAAGAAGTAGTTGAAAAAATGCTAGAGCAGGCGCCAGAGAAACAGGATGCTTTTATTAAGGTCAGACCTGTTTTTTAAAATGGAAAACCTAACAATCAAACAAGTTCATAGGGGTTTAACAGATAAACAATTCTCGGCTGTTGAATTAGCCCAGAGCTATTTGAATAGAATCAAAGAAAAAGACAAAAAGATTAATGCTTTTTTGGAAGTAAGCGAGGCAATGGCTTTAGAGCAAGCCAAGCTTGTGGACAAAGACATTAGCCAGGGCAAACAAATCAGCCCATTAGCTGGCGTGCCTTACAGTATTAAAGATGCCATTCTAGTCAAGGGCCTAAAATGCACAGCTGGTTCTAAGATTTTAGAAAACTACCAAGCAGTTTATGATGCAACTGTTATTAAAAAACTAAAAAAGCAAGCTAGCGTTATTCTGGGCAAAACCAATTTGGATGAGTTTGCTATGGGTTCTTCAACCGAACACTCGGCTTTTAGGGCAACTAAAAACCCTCACGACTTAACTAGAGTGCCAGGCGGCACTTCAGGCGGTTCAGCAGCAGCTGTCGCTAGTGACCAATCTGTTTTCAGTTTGGGCTCTGACACTGGTGGTTCTATTCGCCAACCAGCCAGCTTCTGCGGTGTGGTCGGCTTAAAACCCACTTATGGCGCAGTTTCCAGATATGGCTTAATTGCCCACGCTTCTTCCTTAGAGCAAATCGGGGCTTTGGCTAAGACAGTAGGGGACTGTCAATTGGTTTTTGAAGCAATTGCTGGCAGAGATAAAAAAGATTCAACAAGTGTTGATTTAAAAAAACAAAAAACAAAAGATAAAAAACAAAACATAACAATTGGTTTACCTAAGGAATACTTTGGTGAAGGTATTGATAGGGAAGTGAGAGAAATTATTGAACAAGCAATTAAAAAGCTGGAAGAGCAAGGCGCTAAAGTTGAAGAAATCTCTTTACCTCATTCAAAATATGCCCTAGCTGCTTATTACATCATTTGCACTTCAGAAGCCAGCGCCAACCTAGCTCGTTTTGACGGTATAAGATACGGCTTAAGTAAAACTGGCAAAAATCTGCTGGAAGGGTATTATAGAAGTAGGGAAGAGGGTTTCGGCGATGAAGTTAAAAGAAGAATAATGCTCGGCATTTTTGCTTTGTCTTCTGGCTATTACGATGCCTATTACCTCAAAGCGCAAAAAGTGCGCACTTTGATTAAACAGGATTTCGAAAAAGCATTCAAAAAAGTTGATTTTATTCTAACGCCTGTTTCTCCTTTTCCTGCTTTTAAAATAGGGGAGAAAATGGACGACCCTTTGAAAATGTACTTAGCAGATATTTATACTGTTTCAATTAACTTAGCTGGTTTGCCGGCAATCTCTCTGCCAGCAGGTAAAGTCAAGGATTTGCCAGTTGGCCTGCAGATTATTGCGCCTGCCTTTAATGAACCAGCAATTTTCTCTCTAGCCGAGCAAATAGAAAAGATGATTAACTAATTCAATTTATGCTTAAACAGATTCTAGCTCAAGCGCCAGCTGCGCCTGCTGCGCCATCAGTCGATTCGGGTGAATTGAGTGAACTGGGCAATACTGCCAAAGATATTTGGCAAACTTTGCTTTCTCCAGAATTGCAGGCGGAGCTTTTGCCTTTCAAGGTTATTTTTATCTTTGTCACGATTGCTTTTATCATAATGTTCTTTTATCTGCTTTTTACGACTAATTATGCTCAATGGAGATTCTGGCGCAGTTTAACTAATTTTCTTTTCCCCAAGGTTTTTAAAAACTTCCGTTTAATCAGAAAATGGAAAAAGATTAAAAAAGCCGTTGGCCAAGCTAACGTTGAAGCCCAATGGAAATTGGCTCTTTTAGAAGGAGCAGAGCTGGTTAATAAGTTTTCGCCCAAAGACACTCTGGAAGAATTAACCAAAGATGACATTAGTGACTTAGAAGAATTCAAAAAGGCTCTGCAAACCTGTCAGAATACAAGACAGGACCCGAACTTTCGTTTAGAAAAAAAACAAGCCCAGGAAATCATTGATGTTTTTGAAAAAGCCCTTGCTGACCTAGACATCTTCTAATGTTTGGGTGCCCAACACCCAAACATTGATTTTGCTTCTAATTTAAGGTACAATACCATTGTTACCTTGTTTTTAATTACAGCGGTGTGGAGAAGTAGTATCTTGCCAGGCTTGAGCAATAGTAAATCGGGCTCATTAGCCAGTAATGGTTAATGGATACTCGTCAAACTCGGTGAAACCCGGCCCTTTATGGGTGGGCAATACCGAGCCAAGCCCTGACGTCACGTCGGGGAAGGTGTAGAGACTAGACGGCGAGCTCCCATTAATATTAATGGGAGAAGGTATAGTCCAGACCACAAACTTTCTTTTTATCTTATTAAAGAAAGGCAATGTAAATTGTAGTTGGTAAGCATAACCTGGAGACCCTGGTGCAATTCCAGGCACCGCAACATTAGAGCCACTTAGCAAAGCGTAGCTGAGCTTAGTGGGTTTTATGTCCACCGAAACGTAGTGAAGGTGGATAAAAGACATGTTTTATGTTTATGTTTTAAAAAGCGTACAGGACAAGAATTTATATATTGGTTATACAAATAATTTAAGAGAGCGTTTTAAATTGCATAATGCAGGAAAAGTTAAATCTACCAGGGCAAGAATTCCATTTGATTTAATATTCTATGAGGCATATCAAGGTGAAAAAGATGCTCACAGACGAGAAATACAATTAAAAACGATAAGCAGTCAACGAGAAGCACTAAAACGTAGACTAGTAGAATCTTTAAAGTAGCCCACCTTCACTCCTGCCTCCACTGCGTTACGGCAGGCAAGTCGTTTCGGTGGGCATAAGAACGACTAAATTCACTTCGTTCATTGGGTCATTCTAATGGCGGCGTAGCTCAGTGGTTAGAGCAATTGAATCATAATCAATGTTGTCGGGGGTTCGAATCCCTCCGCCGCCACACTTAACTGCAATTGAGGCAGTTTTTAATTTGCAATTTGGGCAGTTTTTTGGTATGGTCTATTCAACAGCTGCCACAAAGCAACTTAACAATTTCTCTAAGCTCGAAGGGTAAAATCCCCGGGCAAGGAAAAGCACCGAGAGTGCTAAGGAGAAAAAAATGCCAAACATAAAGGTGAACATTTCAGACGAAAAGAAATACGCATTTTTCCATCGTATTGCCCTAGGAGCATGGAAAGGCATCAATGGAGAAAGAGAAAAAGATGTTTTGGAGTATATAGCAGTTTTTTTGAGACAAAGTCAGTGGTGGGCAGGTCACTCTTTCTCTTTCTTCTCAAAGGGAAATATAGTGGTTTTCCAATTATCACTTGTTCCATTCTCAGAGGAAACTGCAAAGCAACTGACCAAAACCCAGCAAACCTCAAAAGTTGACTTAGAGTTTCTGGAAAACAAGGAATCTTTAAGATACCTTGACAAAAATGCAGGGATTCAGGATGCGATAAGAGCTTATATGCGCAAAGGAAACAAAACCTGGTTTTTCGGAGAAGTGCCCCTGCCAAGACGAGATAAAGATGCCTTTGTTGGTGCGCTTATCTTAGCTGCTAGTCTTGTTCCAGAAGGCGAAACTGTATTTTATAAGACCAAAAAACAGGAGTTATCTTCATTGCAGCAAAGCCTTGAAGAGAGCGCAGCTGATTTTGGAATAACAGATAAAATTCCAGAGTAATAAAATCTTGTGGCAGCAAATAAGTGGTCTCTTGTGAGACCACTTTTAATTTGCAATTTGGGCAGTTTTTTGGTATGGTCTATTCAGCAGCTGCCGCAATAGAATAATTTGACATCCTTTAAGCTTATGGGTGGGGAAACCCAAAGCAAGGAAAAGACAGTGGAACTGTCAAAGGAGGATGAAATGCAGAAAAAAGTCACTATAAAAACAGACCGTTCTTTACAAGCAGAGCAAGGACTTACAGTTGCCGATGAAGTATACGGGGTATTAAAACGAAACGGCATAAAGATAAAGGGCATTGAATTAATTGTCAGAACTAGTAAAGTGCCTGATGTTACTGAAGATTCCCTAAGAGAGATTGTGTTTAGAAAGTATATTATATTTCTACCTTTCTCATTCTTGCCAAAGCAAGAGCTGAAAATAGAGGTCAGCTGGAATTCGCTTGATATACCAGACCTTATAGTCGAGGAGCGGACCGTCTTCGGAGAAGGAACATTCTTCAAAGTCTCTTTGCCTCTGAGCGTGCCACCCGATATTCGTAGCTTTGAAGAACTAAAGGCCTTTGGCATAGTAAAGGCAATTCAAATCTGTCAAGAGGCAGCTTGCAAGAGTGTAATATTCACACTAAAAACATCAGAAGGATTTAAACTTTCTAGAATATTTCACCCTAACAAGGATTTTGATATAATCTATCCTTCAAAGCCAGAGATTGAAAAAATGATTAACTTTGATGGATAAAATATAAACTTTGTGGCAGCAAATAAGTGGTCTCTTGTGAGACCACTTTTAATTTGCAATTTGGGCAGTTTTTTGGTATGATAAGTTAATGAAAAAGATAGAAGAATCAGAAAGAATAGAAAAGATTGAAAAAGCATGGAATGATTCCATAAAAGATTTATTTTACAATTGGCACTGGAAAAACAACTTAACACATAAAGAAATTGGTAATAAAATCAGTACACCCCGATCAACAGTCACTAGATGGTTCAAGCAGTTTAAAATTTCTTCTCAAACCTGTCAGAGAATGACAAAAAGACGTTGGCAGATTCGCCTAGTAAAAGTTTTAAAACAAGTCAAAAGACAAAAGTTTAGAACAGATCCTCCTTGTTTGGCCAATAAGCATTTTTTTAAAACATGGAGCCCAGAAATGGCTTACGTGTTAGGATATTTTGCTGCTGACGGCTGCATGTTTATCAATCCACGAGGTTCCCGCTACATTGAGTTCACCTCCATAGATAAAGAATTAATAAAAAATGTTAAATTAGCTATGGATTCAAAGCACTCAATAGGGACACGAAGAAAAAATCATTCTAAATGGAAGACTCAATATCGTTTACAAATAGGCAGCAAAGAAATGTTTAAAGATTTACTGATTCTTGGCTTTACACCGCATAAAAGTAAAATTATAGAATTTCCAATAGTACCGAAGAGTTTTTTATCGGATTTCGTCAGAGGGTATTTCGATGGAGATGGATGCGTTTATCACGGATTGCATAATAGAAAAAATCGCCCGAATAAACAGTTTATTCTTTCAACCCATTTTGTTTCCGGAAGTAAAGGATTTCTTCATACTTTACATGAGTGTCTTATTAAAAAAGCTGGTATAGAGGGAGGATTTATTACGAAAAAGAAGCGTGGTTCTCAACTGAATTTTTCCGTAAATGATAGCAAAAAACTGTTCAGATTTATTTATGTAAACACTGACAATAGATTTTTTCTAAAAAGAAAGTATAGTAAATTTCAACAGGCGTTTAAAATAATGCGGGCGTGGAGGAGTCAGGAGTCCTCATCTCCCTGTCACGGAGAAAATCGTGGGTTCAAATCCCATCGCCCGCGCATTATTGTAAATATGAAAAAAATAATCATCCAAGAACCTAATCTTTCTTCCCTGCTAACTACGCTCACTGGAAAAATTTCAGAAGAAAGTGAAGCTCGTACTGTTCTCGGCATCAAAACAGAAATAAAGAAAATGGCCCAACAAGATCAACTGTGCACCCATACCAACCAAAACTTCGCTTTTGGAGATGGGGAAGAATTCAAACAAAATGCTTCAAATGTTGTAGGGAAGGATAATGTACTTACGACAGCTGAGTATATTGCAGGACTAGAGCAATGTGGGGCCTATACAAGTACTCAGGCCTCGCAATCATACAATACTCTACGTATAGAACGTCCAGAGTTAGGTTTGCCTTCAAACTATAGAGATTTTGAAAAGAATAATGTAAGAATACAACATAAGTTTGAAAAAATATGCAAAATTTTCAAACTGAAACCAACTTTTTATGTTTTCTTCAACTTTAAAAGATAAAATTAAAAAGATTAGACCATCAATTGTTGCCATCGGGTTTCGACCAGACCCAAAAAGAGTTACTATACTTGGTAGTGGTTTTGCAGTAAGCGATGATGGAAAGATTTTAAGCTCTGCTCATCTTTATAATAAAATTGAGCCGGAGCATATCCCTAATCTGATGGCTATGGCGATGATAGAACAAATGCCTGATGAAATGGAACGTTATAAATGGCTTCCACTTAAGTTAATAAAAAAAGAGGATAAAGACGACCTAGCCCTTTTCCAAATAGAGGGGCATAAACAAACATTATTGAAAAAATTGGATTTAGGCGATTCGGAAGATGTTGAAGTTGGCCAAGATTCATATTTTATCGGTTTTCCTTATGCGGGCCGGCTTATCAATGACGGTTTCGGCATTACTCTTATTGTTAATAAAGGAATTATGAGCAACATAAAAAGAGATGGCACCAAACCAAGCCGTAAGCGAAATTGGTTTATTATTGATGCCATAAGCAACCCCGGCAATAGCGGGTGTCCGCTTATTGACCTAGAGACAAACAAGGTTATCGGCGTAATGGCTCTTAGTTTTCGTACTCAATCCCATATCCAGCCGAATCTTGATATAAGAGAACCAATGCATATTTGTGCTGCAAAACCTATCAATCTCGCAAAACCGCTTTTAGACTAATTTTCCTTTGCAAAAAAGTTCAAGTTCAGTCTGTCGATAAAATTAGAGGGCTGGACTTTTTGAGTGTTTGGCTTTAAGCTGAAGGCAGTAGTTATTAACAAATGAAAGGGGATAATTAAAATAGAAAAGATAACGCGTTGAAGACGGAACATTTTTTAGAACATTCTGCAGAAAGGAGTGAGAGAAATGGCAAGTAGTTTTCCTAAAATGATAGTAACAGTCATAATAGTGGGAGCTGTAATATTTTATGGCGTCCTACACTACCAACTAGACAAACTGCAGTTGTCTTTCGAAAAGCTCGGTCTATCGTTTGAGGAGTACAGATCAAAAGTTTCTGCAGCTTTTGAAGAGTGCGGATCAGAAGTTTCTGCAGCTTTTGAAAACACTGGAAAGCCATAAAATTGTTGGCGGAAAGAATACTAAGGGCTTTGACAGATGTGTCAGAGCCCGCTGTCTTGAGCGAAATAACTTAGCTCAATAATTATGAAGAGGGAAGCTAGGGCTAGAGGGTTCAGTGGTTTCTATGGACTTTTTGAGTGTTTGGCTTTAAGCTGAAAACAGTAAATTAAGAAAGGAGTGACTAGAATGAAAAAGTTGCAGATAGGATTGGATTTTGACGGAGTGGTTGTTGATTCTGCAAAACTCAAAGCCCGTGCTGCTGAAAAACTATTCGGTAAAAAAGGTAAAATCCATGGGACTAATTTTAAGCGAGAAATTGTTGTTGGCAATGGCTGGCTCACTGATAAAGAGTATGACAAAGTATGTAAGTGCGCTTATAATAAATGGTATTATGGCCAGTTGATGGAAGCTATGCCTGGAGCAAGATTCTACCTTTCTGCCCTTAATAAAGAAGGTCACAACTTGTTTATTATTACCTCGCGCGACTCAACTAGTTTTCCAATTGCTGACAAATGGCTAGGGGAAAATGGCTTTCAGTTTGTGTCTCGGACAGGTATTGGACTCAAACAAAGTAAAGCGCCTCTTCTTAAAGCGCTTTCAGCAGATATTTTTGTTGATGATGACTTAGATAAGCTGCTACCTCTTCAAGGTATAGTTGAGCACTTATTTCTCTTCTCCTGGCCTTGGCACAAAAACATAAAACTGCCACCTGGAATTGTCAAGCTGGATAATGGTTGGAATCGTAATCCGTGGAAACAATTCTATTTGGAGATTTGCCGAATCAGAGAACCTCAACTAGCTAAAGTTATAAAATAAAGCCTACTCAAAATTTATTTTCGGAGTAGGCTTTTGACTGTTTTTAGAGCTAAGATGTGGATAAATAATGCTTGTTTTCAAGTTATTTTTAAGGTAAAATAAAGTCAGAGAAATGAACTTAAAACAGCTCAAAATTGAAGCGGAAAAGGAACTGACCAAGGCAAGCAGTGAGCAAGGCTTGAAAGCAATTGATAAAAAATACTTAGGCAAAAAAGGAGAGATTGCCGAGGTTTTTGCGTCTTTGAAAAAGCTGCCGCAGGGCAAAAGAAAAAAAATGGGCGAGCAAGCCAATCAAATAAAAAAAGAAATTGAGAGTTTAATTGAAAAGAAAAAAAAGCAACTAACTACAAATAATCAGAGTAGGGGAGTGCTACAAGGAATTGACAGCACCCGGCCAGGGCCTCAACAAGAAACAGGGCATTTACATCTTATCAGTCAGGTGCGCAAAAGAGCTGCCGAAATTTTTCAATCAATGGGTTTCGAAGTAATTGAAGGACCTGAAGTAGAAACTGAATGGTATAATTTTGACGCTCTTAACTTTCCCAAAAACCATCCAGCCCGCGATATACAAGATACTTTCTGGCTCAAAAACAAGCCCGGGCTTTTGCCGCGTACCCACACCAGCCCAGTTCAAATCAGGTATATGGAAAAAAACAAACCTCCTTTGAGAATTGTGGTTCCTGGCAGAGTATTTAGAAACGAAGCAACTGATGCCAATCACGAAGCCCAGTTTTATCAATTAGAAGGATTAATGGTGGATAAAAATGTTTCAGCCAGTAATTTCAAGGCAATTATCCAAGAGTTTTTAACCAGATATTTTGAAACTAAAGTAGAGATTCGTTTAAGGCCTGGATTTTTCCCTTTTACCGAGCCCAGTTTTGAAATTGATGCCAGACGCCAAGGCGGACAATGGCTGGAACTAATGGGCGCTGGCATGGTTCATCCTAATGTCTTGAAAGCAGCCAAAGTTGACCCAAAACAATGGTCTGGCTTTGCTTTTGGTGTTGGCATAGAACGACTGGCAATGGTTAAACATAAAATACCAGACTTGCGGCTTTTTTATCAAAGCGATTTGCGATTCTTAAAACAATTCTAATATGAAGTTTTCATATAACTGGCTGAAAGATTACTTACAAGGCAAAACGCCAAGCCCTCAAAAATTGGCAGAGCTTTTAACTTTTCACAGCTTTGAAATAGAAGGATTGGAAAAAAAAGGTAGTGACTGGTTGATTGATATTGATGTTTTGCCAAATCGGGCTCATGATTGTTTCAGCCATTTAGGAATTGCCCGTGAAGTAAGCGTTTTAAGCAATACTGAATTAAAAATTCCAAAAGTTGAGTGCGCAAAAGAGGGGAGTGGGTTGATTCAAGAATTAGTAGAAGTAAAAGTAATAGAGTCAAAAGACTGCCCACGCTATACTGCCAAGATAATGCAAGGAATAAAAGTGGGGCAATCGCCAAAATGGATAAAAGATAGGTTAAAAGTCTGCGGTTTAAAGCCAATTAATAATATAGTGGATATTACTAATTATGTAATGCTGGAAACTGGTCAGCCCTTGCACGCTTTTGATTTAAAAAAGGTTGGCAAGCAAATTATTATCAGAAAAGCTAAGCAAGGAGAAAGAATCAAAACTCTAGATGACAAAAGCTACAAACTTAATAAAGATATTTTAGTTATTGCTGACAGCAAAAAACCGATTGCCATTGCCGGTATTAAAGGCGGAGAAAAAACCGGCATCAATAAGAAAACTAAAGATATTGTTATTGAAGCTGCCAATTTTAATCAAGGTTTAATCAGAAAAGCTTCTAAGAAACTAAAATTGAGAACAGATGCTTCAGCCAGATTTGAAAATGATATAGACCCCAACCTAATCGATTATGCCCAAGAAAGGGTTTGTTATTTAATTAAAAAAATAGCTGGCGGAAAAATCATTGAAGGCATAGTTGATTTTTATCCAAAGAAAACAAAGTCGCAAAAGATAAAGTTAGATTTAAACTATTTAAACAGCCTGCTCGGTGTTAATATTCCCAAAGCAAAAACCATCAGCATCTTGCAATCCTTGGACTTTCAAGTGGCAGGCGCTGGAGTAATCTTAGAAGTTAAGGCGCCAACTAGAAGATTGGATATTGCTATACCAGAAGATTTGATTGAAGAGATTGGCAGGGTTTATGGCTATCAAAATATTCCAGCTGTTTTCCCGCAAGTTTCTTTGAAGCCGCCTAAGCAAAACCAGCGGTTAGTCTTAGAGAATCAACTTAAACAAGCCCTCAAAGAACTTGGTTTTATTGAGACATATAATTATTCGTTTATTGGCAAAAAAGAAAAAGCCAGGTTTGGTTTGGGCAAGCAATTAGTTGAAATTGAAAATCCAATCAGTGATTTTAATAAATACCTACGGCCCTCTTTAAAGCCCCATTTAGTCAAAAGCATTGAAGACAACTTAAGATTTAGCCAAGTAGTAAAAATGTTTGAAATTGGCAGTGTTTTTCAAGCCAAACCATTCAAAGAAGAAAAAAGTCTGGCTGTTGCTTTGGGCAAAGACAAACTAAAACAATCTGACTTCTATTATCTAAAAGGAGTGGTCGAAGGAGCTTGCGCCAAGCTGGGCGTTAAGGTTAATTTCAAAGCAGAACAAATCAACCAAACTCTTTTGTTTGAAATACCTTTAAGTCAGATTTTGACAAAGTCAAAGCTAGTCAAAGAATATCAAAAGATTGTCACTTATCCGCCTGTTTTAAGAGACCTGGCTTTACTAACGCCGAAAAACACTGCTTACAATCAAGTTGAAAAAGTAATTAAAAAAACAGGTAGCGCTTTGCTTAAAAAAATAGAGTTATTTGAGGTTTATTCAGGCAAGGGCATGCCAGCAGACAAAGAAAACTTTGCTTTTCATTTAATCTATCAATCAAACCAAAAAACCTTGTCTTCCAAAGAAGTAGACAAAGTGCATCAGAAAATAGTTAAGGCGCTGGAGAAAAACAGCAACTGGAAAGTTCGCAAATAATATGCCTAAAAAAATAATCAAAGCAACTAAAAAGCCTAAGGTAAAAAAGTCAGATTACACTGCCGATGATATTTATGTATTGAAAGGATTAGAGCCAGTCCGCCAAAGACCAGGTATGTATATTGGCTCAACCGGTTCCAGTGGCCTACACCACCTTGCCTGGGAAGTCTTGGATAACAGTTTAGATGAAGCGATGGCTGGTCATGCTAATGAGATAATTTTAACTCTTTTACCGGGTGATAAAGTAAAATGCAGTGATAACGGCAGAGGTATTCCAGTAGAAAAACATAAACAAACTGGCAAGTCTGCCTTGGAAACAGTGATGACTACCTTGCATGCTGGAGGCAAATTTGGCAGTAAAGCATATCAGGTTTCTGGCGGTCTTCATGGAGTTGGTGTATCTGTTGTCTGCGCTTTAAGCAAGTTTGTCAGGGCGGAAGTGCGTCGTCATGGTTTTGTCTTTGTCCAGGAATATGCCAAGGGAAAACCAATAACCAAGCTGAAAAAAGAAAAGGAATGTCCGCAAGGACATGGCACTACTATTATCTTTGAACCAGATTCAGAAATCTTTAAGGAAACAACTACTTTTAACCTCAAAACCATTCTAAGCCACTTGCGCCAACAGGCATACTTAACCCCAGGCGTCAAAATTATTGTTAAAGACGAAAGAAGCAAACCCTTTTTCAGCCACCAATTCTATTTTGAGGGCGGGATTAAATCCTACATCAAACATTTACTTGGAGACAGCGAGGCTAGACATGACAATGTTTTCTATGCTAAGGGCGAAAAAGAAGATATGCTTGTTGAAGTGGCTTTGCAATATGCCAAAGAAATGGAATGCTTTGAGGAAAGCTTTGCTAATAATATCTACACAGGAGAAGGCGGCAATCACTTAACTGGTTTTAGAACAGCTTTAACTCGCACGCTCAATAACTATGCCAGAAAGAACGGCTTTTTAAAAGAAAAAGATGAGAACTTAACCAGTAATGATGTTAAAGAAGGGCTTATTGCTGTTGTTTCGGTCAAAGTCAAAGAACCGCAGTTTGAGGGACAAACCAAAGCCAAGCTGGGCAATCCTGAAGCTAAAACAGCTGTTGAGGGTGTTTTTGGCGAGGCATTCAGCGAGTTCTTGGAGAAGAACCCGACTGACGCTAGGGCAATTATGGAAAGTTGTTTACTTTCAGCACGCGCCCGTAGAGCAGCTAAAGCAGCCCGGACCACTGTCCTGCGTAAAGGTATTTTAGACGGTTTAACTTTACCCGGCAAACTGGCTGATTGTCAATCAAAAGATCCTGAAGATTCAGAAATCTACATTGTAGAAGGCCCATCCGCCGGCGGCAGTGCCAAAGGTGGCAGAGACAGAAGGTTTCAAGCTATTCTCCCTCTTAAAGGAAAAATCTTGAATGTTGAAAGAGCTAGATTAGATAGAGTGTTATCGTCTGATGAAATTAAACATCTTATCATTGCTATGGGTGCTGCTATTTCCCAAGATTTTGACATAACCAAACTAAGATATCATAGAATTGTCTTACTTTTAGACGCAGATTCTGACGGCGCGCATATCCGAACGCTTTTACTTACTTTATTCTACAGATACTTCAAAGAAATTATTGAAAAAGGCTATCTATACATCGCCCAGCCGCCTTTGTATAAAATACAGTCTGGCAAAAGAATAGAATATGCCCACACTGATGCAGAAAAGGAAGAAGTTTTAGCAGATATAAGAAAAGATAAAGAAAAAGCATTGATTGATGTGCAAAGATACAAGGGTTTAGGAGAAATGAATCCTGAAGAACTTTGGTCAACTACTCTTAATCCGGAAAATCGAGTTCTGTTCAAGGTTGTGGTTGATAATGCTAAAGAAGCTGACCATTTGTTTGATACTTTAATGGGCAAAGAAGTAATGCCTAGAAAAAAGTTTATCCAAACACACGCCAAGAAAGCAAAGAATCTTGATATTTAGCTTAAGGGTTGACAAACAAACTAAACAGGGCTAAGATGAAAATGCTTAGCCCTAGAGAGGGCTTTTTTAGAAAATGATAACCAAAATCAAAAACTTTTTCAAAGAGGTTTTCACTGAAGGCAAAAAAGTTGACTGGCCCTCACGCCAAGTTACTTTAAGATACACAATTATTGTTATTGCTATTTCTTTGGCAGTGGCTGCCTTTTTAGGCGCTCTGGACTTTATCTTTGTTAAACTACTTGGTTTTTTCGTTTTTTAGTTTACCCGCCTTCACTTTATTACGGCGGGTCTAAAAATTTCTAAGATGCCCAAGCAAAAAATACAACAAGGCCGAAATTGGTATGTTCTTCATACCTATCCAGGCGAGGAAGAAGCAGTATCACGCAATCTTAAACAAAGGATTGAGAGTTTAAGTATGGAAGACAAAATTTTTAATGTTTTAGTGCCTAAGGAAAAAAAGATTAAAATTAAAAACGGCAAGCGCAAAGTCATTGAAGAACGAATTTATCCAGGATATGTTTTTATTGAAATGATAGTTACTGATGATTCCTGGTATGTCGCTCGTAATACTCCTAGGGTAACCGGTTTTATCGGCGCTGGCACTACACCTATTCCAGTAAGCCAGGCAGAAGTTGATATTCTTAAAAAACGCACTGGCATTGATGCTCCGCAATACAAAATTGATGTTGAAATCGGTAGTTTGGTTAAGATCAGCGACGGGCCTTTTAAAGATTTTGAAGGCAAGATTTCTGAAATAGATGCGGAACGAGGCAAGTTAAAAGTGCTGGTTAACATCTTTGGCAGAGACACCCCTGTTGAAGTTGACTCTCTGCAAGTTAAAAAACTCTAAACTTATGGCCAAAACAATAGCCACAGTAAAACTTCATATTCCAGCTGGCAAAGCAACGCCAGCCCCACCAATTGGTCCAGCTCTGGCTCAACACGGCATTAACATTGGTGAGTTTTGCAGTCAGTTTAATGATAAAAGCAAAGAGCAGGAAGGCTACACTCTGCCAGTGGTAGTAACTATTTTTGAAGATAGAAGTTTTAAATTTGAATTAAAAACTCCTCTTACTTCACAGCTAATCAAAAAAGTAATTGGCATTGAAAAAGGTTCAGGCGAGCCTAACCGTAAAAAGGTAGGCAAAATTAGCCAGAAACAGTTAGAAAAAGTAGCCAAACAAAAACTGCCTGACTTGAATACTACGGATATTGAACAAGCCAAGAAAATAGTGGCTGGCACTGCCAAAAATATGGGCGTGGAAATAGAGTAAAATTGCTCGCTAAGCAAGGACTAGCCGCAAACAAACCCGGGCTCTGCCCGGTTTTTTGGTTGACTTATTTGACACCCCTTCATATTTTTGCTATTTTAAACCTACCTTAAAAACTTAATAGGAGGTGAATATTGTGCCTAAAAGAATGTCTTGGGATGAATATTTTATGGAGCTTATCGAAACAATTGCTAATAGAGCAACTTGTGACAGGGGAAGAAGTGGGGCTGTTGTTGTTAGAGATAAAAGGATATTAACTACTGGCTATGTTGGTTCACCGCCCGGGCAACCTCATTGTGATGAAGCAGGGCATATGATGCATAGAGTCATAGATGAAAATGGTAACGAGTCTACACATTGCATCCAAACTATACATGCTGAAGCAAATGCTGTTTATCAAGCCGCTATATATGGGATTGCTCTAGCAGGGAGTACTCTTTATTGTAAGATGACTCCTTGTTACAGATGCGCTCAAATGATAGCAGCAGTAGGCATCAAAAGAGTGGTTGCCAAAAGAAGATACCACGCTGAAGCATTATCTCTAAAGATTTTTGAAGATGCTGGCATTGCGTTTAAAGTTATAAAAAATGAAGTAGAAGAATATAATGATCAATAAAAGTAAGAGAAAAAAGGAAAGAGGCCTTGTTTCAAACAAGAGCCTCTTTTTTATTGCAGGGAATATGGTAAAATGAATTTGAGAAGAAGCACAAATAAAAGAATCCTATGCCAAAAACTATCATAACTCAAAAAGGGTTGGCAGAGACCATTGACCATACTAATATAAAGAAGACAGCCACTGCCAAAGATATCAAAAAGACCTGCCAGGAAGCTAGACGCTATGGCTTTCGGGGAGTTGATGTTAATCCTAAATGGGTCAGCTTGGTAGCTGATGAGCTTTACAGCACTGGCATTAAAACAATTGTTTTGATTGACCCGCCTATGGGCCAGAGTCCGCATTTCAAACGGCTGGAACTCTGCAAACAAGCTAAAGAAGACGGCGCTGAAGAATTAGATGTCGTTATTAATGTTATTGATGTAAAGTATGAAAGGTATGATGATGTTCTTAAAGACCTCAAAGAGATTTGCCATATTCTGCCGACTAAAGTAATTATCGGTTCGGGCTATCTTACTGATGAAGAAATCAGCAAGGCAAGTGAGGTTGTTAAAAAGGCAGACGCTTTTTGCGTTAAAACAGCTACTGAAAAAGACCCCCTAGACAATACAGAGCTTAAAGAAAAAGCTAAACACTTAAAGATTATGAAAGAGGCAGCGCCAGGACTAAAAATCAAAGCTTCAGGGAAAATCAGCACTTATCGCGATGCTTTAATGATGCTTTCAGCCGGCGCTGACATTGTTGGCGCCAGTTCCAGCGTTAAGATAATGCAGGGATTTAAAAAAAGTAAAAAGCAATGAAGTTTAAACCAACAATCGGTTTAGAAATACACGTTGAGCTAAATACTCAATCCAAAATGTTTTGCGGCTGCAAAAATGACCCTGATGAAACAAAGGCGAATACAAACATTTGCCCAGTTTGCACTGCCCAGCCAGGTGTTTTGCCAGTGATTAATCAAAGGGCAGTTGAAAAAGTAATTAAAACTGCTTTAGCTCTTAACTGTCAGATTGCCAAGCAAACTTTTTTTGAAAGAAAAAACTATTTCTACCCTGACCTGCCTAAGGGTTATCAAATTAGCCAATATGTTGCTCCTTTAAGCAAGAACGGCTATCTGAAATTATCCAGTGGTAAGCATATAGGGATAGAAAGAATTCATTTAGAAGAAGATACTGGCAAACTGATTCATCTTGAAGCCAAAGAACACTCCTTGGTTGACTTTAACCGAGCAGGTATTCCTTTAATGGAGCTGGTTACTGAACCTGACATTGAATCAGCTGAACAAGCCAAAGAGTTTATCAAACAGCTTCAGCTTATTTTAAAATACCTAGGAGTTTCTCAAGCTAATATGGAAAAAGGCCAGATGAGGGCCGAAGTAAATATCTCCCTGGCTCCCAGTAGCGCCAAAAAACTAGGCACTAAAGTTGAAATCAAGAACTTAAACTCAATCAAGGCAGTAGAGAAGGGGATTGGCTATGAGATAAAACGGCAAACAGAACTTTTAGAAAAAGCTAAAAAGATTATTCAAGAAACAAGGGGCTGGCGCGATAAAAAAGAAATAACTTTCAGCCAAAGGGCAAAAGAGCAAGCCCATGATTACCGCTACTTTCCTGAGCCGGATTTACCACCCCTGGAACTAACTGACAAGTTTCTTAAAGAGATTAAAGCAAAAATTACTGAACTGCCCCAAGAGAAAAAGCAAAGGTTTGAAAAAGAATATTATTTAACTGACAAAGAAGTTGCCCTTTATCTTAGCCAACAGGATTTAGGCGACTACTTTGAGAAAGTGGTTTCAGAATTAAAGGATTGGCTCAAAACCAAGGCGCCAGAGATGGATTCAGAAAGCAATAATTGCAAAAGAATGGTCAAACTAGCTTCTAATTACATTGCCACTGATTTGCAGTTTCTTTTGAAAGGCAGCCCGCTCCAAGAAGAAAAATTGAAAATCAGTCCGGAAAACTTTGCTGAATTTCTGGCAATGATTTTTACTGGAGAAATCTCCAGCAAGATAGCAAAAATGGTGCTCAAAGAAATGTTTGAAAAAGGAAGCGACCCTTCCCAGATTATTAAAAGCCAAAAGCTGGAGCAAATAACTGATGATTCAGCAATTGAAAAGATTGCTAAACAGGTTATTGCTGAAAACCCTAAGCCAACTGAGGATTATAGACAAGGCAAGAAAACAACCCTGCAGTTTTTAGTCGGTAAAGTAATGGCTCAAAGCAAAGGCAGGGCTAATCCGCAAAAAACAGCTGAAATCCTTAAAAAACTCTTATGAAGTTTGCGTCTACTTACAAGTTGTATCAAAAAATAGCTAAGGGAGAGCTACGTGGTTTAACTGTGCCGGCTTTTAATTTAAAAACCCTTGTTTTTGACAGCGCCTCTGCTCTTTTCAGGGCAGCCAAAAAGCAAAAAACAGCTGCTTTTATCATTGAGCTGGCTCAATCAGAAATGGCCTATACTAATCAAACGCCTGAACAGTATGCTCAAGCAATAACTGAAGCTGCTAAAGCAGAAAACTGGTCCCAGCCCATTTTCCTGCAGGGCGACCATTTCAAATGTTTGGGTATCGGATACCCAAACATTAAAAAATTGGAGAATTTAATTAAACAGGCAATTGGGGTTGGTTTTTATAACATTGATATTGATTGTTCAGCTCTGCCTTTAGCAGAAAACATTGCTAAAACTAATTACTTCGCTGATTTCATCAATTCAAAATATCAAAATATTAATATATCAATTGGCGGTGAGATAGGGGAGATAGGCGGCCAGAACACCACCATTAAAGAACTGGAACAATTCTTAAAAGGAGTAAAAGGTATTATTAAAGTAGCTGTCCAAACAGGCACTAGCCATGGCAAAGGAGGAGAGATAGATTGGCCGTTACTTGAAGAACTTAATCAAAAAGCCAAGCAGTATGGCTTGGCAGGCATTGTTCAGCACGGCGCTTCAATGCTACCTGACGACCAGTTTAAGAAATTTCCAAAGGCAGGAGTTTGCGAAATACACTTAGCCACTGAACTAATGAACGTTATTCTAGAAAGCAATGCTTTCCCACAAGAACTAAAAGAAAAAATTGGTTCCAAAAAAGACTTAGGACCAATGAAGGAGAGAATAGACAACATTCCACAAAAAGATAAAGACAAAATCGCCGAGGAACTGGAAGAAAAGTTTAAATTCTTTTTTAAGACCTTAGGGGTTGCAAATACTGCTGATTTAGAGGTATGATGTAATCAAAAGGTTAAAATCCAGAAAAGAAAGGAGAAAGTTGATTGGAAAACCGTGATTCAACTTTAACAACTGGCCAAGCTGTAACATATGGCATTATCTGTTTTTTTATCGGGGCAGTATTTTTATTTAGCACCATGCTCTTTGCGTTGCTATGTTCACCCTAAGGTGGAGCAAGAAGTTTTGCTCCACTGTTTTATTTCAAAAAATCTTTAACTAATTTTTCAGCTTGTTGGTAAGTGCTTATCCAATGAATGTTTGAATCCCGCTTAAACCAAGTCATTTGCCGTTTAGCAAAGTTAATGGTGTTTTTCTTGATTTGCTCTACTACTTCCTGCTGACTGATTTTGCCTCTAAAATAGTCAGTCCATTCCTGATAGCCAATTGTATCTGTTTGAGGCAATTTTTTGGCTTCTTTTTCAAGCCCCTGGCTGACCATTTTATCAACCCGCTCTTTAATTCTTTTTGTCAATGCTTCCTTGGCTATTTTAACCCCAATAAGCAAACAATCATATTGAGGTTTTTTCTTTAACGCAGGCACCTTGCCTAAACTTTTAGCTATTTCAATCGCCCTGACCAACCGACGCTTGTTTTTAGCTTCAATGGTTCTAGCCCGGACTGGGTCAAGTTTTTTGAGCATTGCGAATAATTCTTCGGTTGGTTTTTTCTCCAGCTGTCTGCGCAGTTTTTCATCTTTTTTCATTTTAGGAAACTGCCAGCCCTCAACAACAGAGTAGATATAAAAAGGAGAACCGCCAACCAATAAAGGAATTTTGCCTTTTGCCCTGATTTTATCAATCGCTTCAAGCGCTTTTTTCTGGTATTCGGCAACAGAAAACTTTCTCTTTGGATTAGCAACATCCAAAAGATAGTGGGGGATACCCTGCATTTCTTTTTTAGTAACCTTGCCAGTGCCGATATTCATTCCTTTGTAAACTTGTTTTGAATCAGCTGAAACAATCTGGCAATTGAGTTTTTTAGCCAGTTTTATTGAAAGCTCTGTTTTGCCTGTTGCTGTGGGACCGAGAATGATAATTAATTTTTTTGTTGACATATTTTAGAAAAAAGAGTAACTTAAAGTTAGTTTTTCTTTACCAATTTCATAAAAAGGAGGAACCAATGATATGGGAACTATTGATATGGATTCTAGCCAGCGTTAACATAGAGGCAGCTATTGCCTTATGGGAAAAATCAGGAAAACCTTTCTGGCTAACACTAGCTACTACGCAAGGCATAGGTTTTATAAATATATTGGCCTCTTATGGATTTTTTAGTATGCTCTTTGGTTTCTTAAAAACAAGGTCTTTGCGGATAAACCAGCGAAAAAATTCTCAAGTTTTTCCAAAAAGACTAAAAAGATTCCAAAACAAACACGAACGATTGATTCGATTCATTGCAAAACGGATTCCTGCCACACATCGGGGATTATTTGTCTGGAACCTTTTCCCCCTTCCTTTCCTTACAACAGCTAGTGTTGTGGTCGCTAAAACAAGGAAAATTCCTTACGGCATTGCTTTTATTGTCTTGGGAAATTTCTTCAAGATTCTACTAGTAGCACGTATAATTTATAAGTATAAGTCTTAAGGGCTCTCAAAACAAGAGGGCTCTTTTTCATTAAAGCTCAAATCTCCTTGCGAAGAACTTGCTCGCGGCGCTTTTTTTCCTCCAAAGGAACATTGTCTTTGAGCTTGTCAGAGACTGTGCCTGACCGGGAAGAGTATTTGGAAATGTATGCTTGAACAAACTTTACTTTTTTCATTATGGCAACTGTTTTTTCAAACTGCTTTTTAGTTTCTCCGGGAAAACCAACAATAACATCTGTACTTATCTCTACTTGAGGCATTGCCTTTTTAATTTTAGCAATCAATACTAAGTATTGCTGACAAGTATAGCCACGATTCATCTTTTTTAAAATTGTGTTATCGCCTGACTGAAAAGGCAAATGAACATATTTAACAATTTTAGGATTGCTTGCCATTTCTTTTATTAACTGCTCGCTGAAATCCTTAGGATGGTTAGTGATAAACTTTATTCTAAAATTACCCTCAAGCGCTGTTATTTTGCGCAATAGGCCGACAAAATCAGGATAGGAATTAACATTTTGGCCCAATAAAGTAATCTCCTTGATTCCTTTCTTGAGCAAGCTCTTTACTTCCTTGATAATCACTTTTGCAGAACGATACTTTTCTCTGCCTCGAGTATAGGGAACTACGCAGTAACTGCAAAAATTATCACAGCCGCGCATAATCGGCACAAGCTCGCTGACTGGTTTAATTTTTTCTATCTCCTGAAATTGCTTAATTTTAACGCCCATTTTTTCAAAATACTTCTTGTCACTTTCTAAGACACAGCCAGTTAAAACGATTTTCGCTTGGCTGCCCAAACGGGATATTTGATTTTTGATTTTGTCCACTGGCTTCTGCCGCACTGAACACATATTAATAACAACCAAATCAGCCCCTTGGGTAGTAGGGGAGTGTTGATAACCCTTTTTTGCCAAAACCGCAGCGATCCTTTCGGAGTCACTGCGGTTCATCTGACAACCATAGGTAATAATATGATATTTCATTTATTCATCTTTGATATTATTAACTATTTCTTTTTTTCAATTTCGGTTATAATCTTTGTCAAAAACTTATCAATTTTCATTACGCCAAGGTCTTTGTTATGACTACGTACTGCTACTGATTTGACTTTAATCTCTTTATCGCCAACTACCAAAAGATAAGGGATTTTTTGAACTTCTCCCTGCCTGATTTTCTTGCCTACGGTATCTGCTTCGATTCTAGCTTCAACTCTAATGCCTTGCTCTTTTAGCTGGTCAGCCACTTTCTCAGCATACTCTCTATGCTCACTGCCTACTGGAATAACCCAGGCCTGAACAGGCGAAAGCCAAACTGGCAAAGCGCCAGCGTAGTGTTCAAGCAATATGCCCATAAAACGTTCAAACGAACCCATAATTGTTCGGTGAATCATTACTGGCGTTCTAGCTTTGCCCTTTTTATCAATGTACTCTAAATCAAAAATGGCTGGCATTTGAAAATCAAGCTGGATAGTAGCGCACTGCCAAGTCCTGCCTAAGGCATCTTTTAATTGATAGTCAATCTTAGGACCATAAAATGCGCCGTCTTTTTCTTTTATACCATAATCTTTACTATAAACTTGCTTGAGAATCTTTTCCAGCTCTTTTTCTGCTTTGTTCCAAAGTTTGATGTCACCCATATAGTCATCAGGCCGAGTTGAAAGATATGCTTTGTATTCTAAACCAAAAGGCTTGTAGATTTTGTCAACTAGTTTAATAACATTCTTAATTTCTTCTTCAATCTGTTCCTCGCTCAAAAAGATATGTGCATCATCCTGGATAAATTGCTGGACACGGAAAAGACCGCCTATTTGGCCTGATTTTTCCTTGCGCGAAATCAAGCCTGGTTCAGCATAGCGCAAAGGCAGATCACGGTAAGATTTTAAAGAGTTTTTGTAGATAATAACAGCGCCTGGACAATCCATTGGCCGCAAGGCAAACTGCTTCTCTCCTTTCTTGGCTTCAATAAAAAACATATCATCCTTGTAATGGTCCCAATGACCAGACTGCTTCCAAACTTTCACATCTAACATTGAAGGAGCTAGAATCATATCATAATCAAACTCCTCCTGAGCTTCCAGCCAGAAGTTCTTTAATTGGTTGTAAATGATTGTTCCTTTAGGATGAAAAAAAGGCATACCCGGAGCTTCTTCGTGAAAAGAAAACAAATCAAGCTTAGCCCCTAATTTACGATGGTCTCGCTTTTCAGCTTCAGCTAATTGTTTGAGGTGCTCTTTTAATTCTGCTTCAGTGCTAAAAGCCACGCCGTAAATGCGGGTAAGCATTGGGTTTTTTTCACTACCTCTCCAGTAAGCGCCTGCCACCTTGGTCAGCTTGAATGCTTTTGGGTTGATTTCCTTAGTTAATTTAATATGCGGTCCTTTGCACAAATCAATAAAATCGGCTGTCTGATAAGTTGAAGCTGTCTTGCCTGGCAGCTCCTTAATCAACTCCAGTTTGTACGGCTGGTCCTTAAACAGTTTCCTAGCTTCTGCCTTAGAGACATTCTTTTTAACAAAGGCTTGGCCATTGTTAATCAGCTGACGCATCTTTTTCTCAATCTTAGGCAAGTCGTCGTCTGACACTTTTTCCTTGCCAAAATCAAAATCATAGTAAAAACCATTATCAATAGCTGGGCCTATCCCGCATTTAACCTTAGGGTACATTTCCTGCACACTAGCAGCTAAAACATGGGCTATTGAATGCCTTATAGTTTCAACTTTATCTTGTTTTATCATATTTTTACACTTCTCTTATCTCTTCAATGCTCTCGGCAATTAGTTTGGGGGTATCGTCACGATGGCTCACTGTGCCAGTAACAAAGACAATCTTGTTTTCCTGAAAAGCTGTTGGGTTGGCTTCTAGAATAGACGGGAAAACAATTACTTCTGCTTTATCAGTTAAATCCTCTAACTGAACAAACAACATTGGCTGGCCCTTTTTAGTAACAATCTTTTTAATAGCAGAGATAATGCCGCCGACTCGTATCTTTTGCCTGATAATACTTTCTTTCAACTCACACAAGGGCAAAGCTTTAGTTTGTAAAATGTTTTTAACGGCTTCTAAAGGATGGGAGGAAATGTATAAGCCAAGCAACTCTTTTTCCCATTGCAATTTCTCATCTGTACTGGCTGGCTTGGCTGAAGCTAAGTGGAGTAGGGGAGCAGCAGTTGATAAATTATCAAACAGGCCAACCTGACCATTTGTTTTTGACTGTCTGATTTCTCGATTAAAACTTAAAACTATTTCAAGGTTGCTTAGTAATATACCCCTTTCTTTAAATTTATCAAAACAACCAGTTTTTATCAAGCTCTCCAGCGACTTTTTGTTAAAATCCTTTGACTCAATCCTGCTGGCAAAGTCAGAAAAACTATTGTAACTGCCATTAGCTTTTCTTTCTTCAACAATAGCCGTAACAATATTCTCGCCAACGTTTTTAATGGCTAACAAGCCAAACCTAATTTTATCTTCTTTAGGAATTACTGAAAAGTTATGAAAACTCTCATTAATATCAGGCGCCAGCACATTAATATCCATCTGTTTGCATTCATCAAGTAAAAAAGTAATCCGTTCCATATCATTTTTTTCTGAAGTAAGCACTGCTGACATAAATTCAATCGGATAATGCGTTTTGAGCCAAGCGGTGCGATAAGCAATGGTTGCATAAGCAGCTGCATGGGATTTATTGAACGAATAACGGGCATGCGGTTCTACCCAAGAAAACACTTTTTGGGCAATCTCTTTCTGGACATTGTTTTTAATACAACCCTGGATAAACTTTTCTTTTTGAGCATCCAGCAAGTGCTTTATTTTCTTGCCAATTGCTTTTCTTAAAACATCAGCTTCTGATAAAGTAAAACCAGCCAGAGTGCGGGCAATCTGCATAATCTGTTCCTGAAACACGGGCAAGCCATGGGTCGGTTCTAGAACTTCTTTAAGCGAGGGATGAATATATTCTACTGCTTTTCGCTTGTGCTTGCGGGCAATGTATTCAGGGATAAGCTCCATTGGACCAGGGCGATACAAAGCGACCATAACAATAATATCATCAAGGCAAGTCGGCTTGAGTTCCTTTAAGTTCCTCTTCATTCCCCCGCTCTCCAATTGAAACACAGATGTACTCTGTCCTTTTTGCAAAAGCTTAAAAGTCTTTTTGTCATCTAACGGAATAGTTGAAATATCAATGCTCTCACCACGCACTTTGTAAATCCGTTTAAGCGTATCTTCGATAATGGTCAGGTTTTTTAAACCTAAAAAGTCCACTTTCAAAAGTCCCAAGTCTTCAATAGCATGCATTTCATATTGAGTAACAATTTCCTCGTCTTTCTGGCTGGGGTGCTGTAAAGGAACTAGCTCGTCCAAAGGTTCTTTAGAAATGACTACTCCGCAGGCATGGGTAGAAGCATGTCGGGCGCAACCCTCCAGTTTCTTGGAAAGGTCAATCAAGACTCTAGCTTGCTCATCAGTATCATAAAGCTGACGGAATTCAACCACCTTATCTAAACAATCCTGCAAAGTATGGCCAAAAGGAATCATTTTAGCCATCTGGTCGCAGTAACCATAACTTACGCCCAAAGCCCTACCGACATCTCTGATAACCGCTCGGGCAGCCATTGTGCCAAAAGTAATAATTTGAGCCACATGGTCCTTGCCATATTTATTAGCAACATAATTAATCACCTCATCTCTTCGTCTATCTGTAAAATCTAAATCAATATCAGGCATATTAATCCGATCTTCATTTAAAAAACGTTGAAATAGCAAGCCAAACTGCAAAGGATTCACTTCAGTGATGTTTAATAAGTAAGAAACCAAAGAGCCCCCGGCTGAACCTCTACCTGGACCAACGACAATACGATTCTGCTTTGCCCAGTTAACAAAATCAGCGACAATTAAAAAGTAAGGGGCAAAGCCGGTCTTTTTAATAACAGTTAGTTCATGCTCTAGTCTTTCAACTGCTTCTTGTCTATTGCTGGAGAATTCCTTTTTTTTCTTTTCCAAACCCTGCCAGCAAAGTTCTTTAATATATTCATCTGTTCCTTGCTTGTTAGGCGTTTCAAAATGAGGCAGTTTAGTTTCACCCAGCTTAAATTCAAAATTGCACTGCTCAACTATTTTTTGAGTATTCTCAATAGCCTCGGCCGCCCCCTGCGACTGACAAAACTTAAGCATTTCTGCTGGCAAAGGCATTGAAAAATCATCTTCTTTCATTGTTAATCTTTCCGGGTCATCTGATTTGGCTCCGGTATTAATTAACATTAAAACATCTTGAGCTTCATTGTCTTCTGACTTTAAGTAATGGGTATCGTGAGTAACTACTAAAGGAATATCTAATTCTCTGGAAAAATCAATCATTGCTTTGTTGGCTATTTGCTGTTCTTTAATGTTGGGGTGGTTCTGGATTTCCAAATAGAAATTGCCTTTGCCAAAAAGCTTCTGGTATTCTAAAGCTTTTTCCTTGGCTTGCTCAATATGGCCATTAATAATGAAACGAGGCACCTTGCCTTTAATGCAGGCGCTTAAAGCAATCAAACCCTCTGAATGCTTGGCTAATAACTCGTCATCAACTCTTGGTTTATAATAAAAGCCCTCTAATTGGGCTTTGGTTACCAGCTTGACTAAATTGCGATAGCCAATGTCATTCTTAGCCAAGAGAACAAGATGGTAAATAGTATTATCAATGTTAGGCCTTTTATCCTCCATCCGCTCATAAGCAACATAAACCTCACAGCCAATAATCGCTTTGACGCCAGCTGCCTTTGCTTTCTTGTAAAACTCTACTGCCCCGTACAAATTGCCATGGTCAGTCAAAGCAACCGAATCCATACCATTTGCTTTAACATAAGCCAAAAGCTCATCAATCTTGGGCAAACCATCTAATAAAGAGTAATGCGAATGAACGTGCAAGTGAGTGAACTTTTGAGACATTCCTCTATTATACAGAACCCGCCACAAGATGCAAAACAAAAACGCTGTGCAAAACTAGCCACAGCGCTATTTTTAAACTTATTCACCTCTAATGAACGTACGACATTTCGCTCGGATGTACGAAATAACCATTTAGGTCAGCCTCGAGAATAATCTTTTTAAACCCCTGCCGCCTCAACTTATCAAGAAATTCAGCAGAAGAGCCACTGTCGGCTTGGGCAAGAAGACAGCACAGCCTTCCAAATTCTTCTCTGGTCCACTCGTCCTCATGAGTAAAAAAGTATCCCTCCTTATCTATCCTAACATAGAATATACCGGCAATCATTTTCATCCCTTCCTATCCTAATTCATGGATAAAAAACTATCTCTTTCCAGTGCCCTGACTTTAACAAATTAAACCCCAACAATCAAACTGGGCTAGCCAAAAAAATACAGCCAACAATCTTTCTGTTGGCTGATTTAACTGCAGCTTACTTTACCATGTCTTAAATGTTAATCCTGACAGCTTATTCAATGCTTTTGCAGGATTCGTATCTCTAATAAGAGCTACAAATCCATGGCCTTCGACATTAATCACCAAAAGTTCTTCTGGAGGACATTGCGATATGGCTTCAACAATCTCAAAGCCCTCATTTTCAGCGCCACAAGGCCACCTTGACATCGTCTCTGGATAAACGCATTCACCCACAACTTGCAGATGGCCATGCACAATACATTGAACCCACGGCAATTCTGAATAAAGAACCCTGTGGATAGGCGCATCAATACTTGGCTTTTGCGGCTCTTTCCCCCAGAACTTTATTTTCCCATCCTTTAATTCCAAGCTGACGAAAACAAAATCCTCTTCTGTTAACCCTGTCTTATCAACATTTCTTTTCGTGATGATGAATCCCTCTCCTACGCGATAAGAAAGGAAACCATAGGTACAACGGAAAGAAAAGTTGCCTGGCCAACGCTCGGTCATCACATTTCCTGCGCCAATAATGCTTTCAAAAGCCGGCTGCATTCTTTGTGAAAAAGCCACTAATACATCTACGTGCTCTACGTCGGGCACCTCTTCGCCAATTCTCACGCTTCGTCTTCGGATGGCCTTAGAAAAATGCAGGATACTCTCTGCCAGCATGCCAGGCAAAGCCGCTCTCGTAGCCAACATTTCATTCCCGAGAGCATCAAAAATGAAATAGCGACCAACATCACCTAACCTAGAATAAACAGCTAGAGCAGAACGAATCTGGAGCATCCATCTGACAATGTCAAGTCGGTCAGCTTCCTTGTCAGCCAACTTAAACGGCACTAAAAGTACCTCTGGATGAAGCTCCTTTATACTCTCAACGATTTTAGGCGCTCGAGAGTATTCAATAAAACCTGTTTGGCCTTCATCTGCTCTAATCTTCTCACTTGATTCTTGCACTATGATATTCGGAAGATGCGGCAAAAAAACTACCACATTTACCTCTAGTGAGACCATTCTCTCTTGAAGTTCTTCAAAAGAACACTCTTCACCGCCAGGAAAATTCCCGATTCGAACAACAGTTAAAAAATGTTGTTCCAGCGCATCAGCGATTTCAGCTGCTAAAAGTCCTTTTCCTGTTGGCACCAATTGCAAAACAGGATCTATCTTTTGCCTAAACGGCCCGCCTACAACTACTACCCTAGTACTGCTTGGTCTTCTCATAACCTGTCTCTCCTCTCTTTTTTTGCTTTAACTACGAATAGGCGCATCCTGGATGTCCTCTATTATTCTATCCACCGCATCAGCTGGATTAGGAGCTCTGTAAATAGCTTGACCAATAACAACATAATCTACTCTCGACGTCAAGTGCTAAAATAAGCTTGTCCTCTGCAAGAACCTCAGTCATTTCATTTCTCCTTCCCTTATTTTAATTTGCAAAGTACTGATTCTCTCCGACAATCTGACTTTAACAAATTGAGAAAATCAAGTCAATGAAAAAGCGCTAAGAGTTTGAAGTTTCCCTTGGCGCTTCTTTTTAATCATCATACATCAGATACTCTAACACCCTGACTCTTTAAATGGCTTAAGATTTTCGTTGCCCTAGCCGTGTTATTATGCAGCACAATAAGAGAATTTTTTTCTGGATCAAGCTTTGTAGTAGTGAACTGATATTTCTGTAAATATTTTTTGATATCCCCTAAATCAACTTCGCCAGTAAATACGATTTTCCATTTTCTCGGCATCTTGACCCTCCTCTTTTTTAATGTAAGGTTCTAATATTTCAAATGTAGCAGATGATGACTTTTTTAGCAACTGTGGAAAACTTTAAGCATCTATTCTATAATACGAATATGTCCAAGAAACCAAAAATCATTTTCGGAATAGACGAAGCAGGACGCGGACCCTTAGCAGGCCCAGTGACAGCTGCTGCTATCTTCATCAACATCAACATCAAAAACCAATGTTTGGGTGTTGGACACCCAAACATTAGAGATTCGAAAAAGATGACGGCCAGGCAGAGAGAAAAGGTTTTTCAATTTATGAAACAAGAGTCAAGCGTGGAATGGGGTATTGGCAGGGTAGGGGAGAAAGTCATTGATAAAATCAACATCTTAGAAGCAAGCAAACTAGCAATGACCAGAGCAGTTAAAAACTTGGAAAAGAAAATTAACAAGCGAGCTGACCTTTTATTAATTGACGGCAACTTTAGCATTCCAATCAAAAGAAAACAACAGTCAATTATAAAAGGGGACAGCAAAGTGTTGATTATTTCCCTGGCTTCTATTATCGCCAAAGTAAGCCGGGACCAAACAATGCGCAACTATCACAAGAAGTTCCCTCAATACAACTTTAGCCAACACAAGGGCTACCCAACTAAACAACACTACAAAACTATTCTTACTCACGGTCCCTGCAAACTTCACCGCCAGTCGTTTCGGCTAAAAAGAATTTAGAAAAGTTGTTACCAAGAGAATTAGCACTCTTGACTTTTTTTTTGCATTTGCTAAACTAGATTTATGACCGAGGAATATAAAAACAAGGGCTGGCTTATCACAAAATACGAAGAGGAGCATCTTTTAATTTCAGAGATTGCCGGAGAATGCCAAGTAAGCATTACTACTATTTCTCGCTGGGCTGCTAAGTTTAGCATCAGAGAAAAAAGGCCATATAAAGGAGACAAGAGAGGGGAGCGCAATCCTTATTGGAAAGGCGGTCGTTATAAAGATAATACTTGGGGATACATTTGGCTCTATATGCCCGAGCATCCTAACTGCAATAACAAGGGTTACATTCTAGAACACCGCTTAGTTGTCGAGCAAGCCATGGGCAGACCCTTAAAAAACAATGAAATAGTGCGTCATAAAAACAGAATTAGCGATGACAACCGCATTAATAACTTAGAGCTAATTGCGGTTAGCTGTTAAACTTATGCAAAACAAAAAACAAAAAACCCCGACCCCAGAGGTCGGGAAAAAGAACAAAAAGCCAGACCTATTAAAAGAATGTCAAAAGCAAAAAGATGAATACTTGGCTGGCTGGCAAAGAGCCAAAGCTGATTTCTTAAACTACAAAAAAGAAGAAGCTGAAAAAAACCAGCGCGCTAGGCAATCAGCTGAACAAAACTGTCTTCTAAGCTTCTTAGTAGTTTACGAAAACTTAGAAAAAGCTGCTGCTCAAAGCCAAGACCAGGGCATTCAACAAATCGAGCAACAGTTTCAACAAATTTTAGAAAGCTATGGCTTGAAAGAGACAAAAGCCCTTGGAGAAAGGTTTGACCCAAACCTCCACGAAGCTGTCGAGCAAATTGAGTCAAACAAAGAAGAGGGGACTATTCTGGAAGTTTTACGAAAAGGTTACACAATGAATAATCAGTTACTAATACCATCACAGGTAAAAATCAGTAAATAATTTTCAATTTACAATTTACAATTTTCAAACAATTTTCAATTTTTCAATTAAAAGTTTAAAGAATTGAATCATTAGAAATTGTTTAGAAATTAGAAATTAGAAATTAGAAATTCATGAGTAAAATACTAGGTATTGATTTAGGCACTACTAATTCAGCGATGGCTATTGTTGAAGGCGGTGAACCTAAAATAATTGAAAACAAAGAAGGCGCTCGAACAACGCCTTCAGTTGCTGCTATCAACAAAGCAGGGGAAAGATTAGTCGGGGTGGTCGCTAAAAGACAAGCAATTACCAACCCCCAAAACACTATCTTTTCTATTAAAAGGTTAATTGGTCGTAAGTTTTCTGACCCAGAAGTGCAAAAAGACAAAGAGCTTCTGCCTTATGAGCTAAGAGGGAAAACAGACGGCGCCGTAGAAGTAAAGATGGGGGAGAAGTGGCACACTACCCAAGAAGTTTCAGCAATGATTCTACAGAAAATGAAACAGGATGCTGAAGATAAACTGGGTGAGAAAATAGAAGAAGCAATTATTACTTGCCCTGCTTACTTTGACGACTCTCAAAGAAAAGCAACTAAGGTGGCAGGCGAGATTGCCGGCTTAAAAGTCAGGCGAGTGATCAACGAGCCAACTGCCGCTGCTTTGGCTTACGGCTTAACCAAAAAGAAAAACCAACAGATCGTTGTTTATGACTTTGGCGGAGGCACCTTTGATGTTTCTGTCTTAGATATCGGCGAGGAAAATATTGAAGTAAAGGGCACTGGCGGTGACACTCATTTGGGCGGTGACGACTTTGACCAAAGGATAATGGATTGGGTAGTGACAGAATTCAAGAAAACGCAAGGAATTGATCTTTCCAGCGATACCCTGGCTCTCCAAAGAATTAAAGAAGCAGCTGAAAAAGCTAAAATTGAACTCTCAACCAGCTTGGAAACTGAAATCAATCTGCCTTTTGTCACTTCTGACCAAGCCGGGCCTAAGCATTTACTACTTAAGCTTTCCCGCGCCCAGCTTGAAAATATGGTTGAGCAATACATTGACAAGTCAATTGAAGTAGTCAAAGAGGTACTCAAGGGAGCTAACTTTGAACCAAAAGACATTGAAGAAATAGTTTTGGTTGGTGGACAGACTAGAATGCCCAAAATCCAAGAAGAGATTAAAAAGCTTTTTAACAAAGAACCAAACAAGGAAATTAATCCAGACGAAGTCGTTGCCATTGGCGCGGCTGCTCAAGCAGGAATTATCCAGGGCGATGTCAAAGACATTGATATTGTCGATGTGACACCGCTTGGCTTAGGCATTGAAACTCTTGGCCAAGTCAACACAGTGCTTATCCCCAAAAACACCTACATCCCGGCTAACAAAACACAGATATTCTCAACAGCATCTGACAGCCAACCATCAGTTGAGATTCATGTTTTACAAGGCGAACGGCCAATGTCAAAAGACAATAAAACTTTGGGCAGATTTATGCTAGAGGGCATTCCAGCTGCGCCTAGAGGCTTGCCTCAAATTGAAGTCAGTTTTGATATTGACGCCAACGGCATCTTAAATGTTTCAGCTAAAGACAAAGCAACTGGCAAAGAACAATCAATTAGAATTGAAGCATCTTCAGGCCTCACTCCAGAAGAAATTGAAAAGATGAAAAAAGACGCTGAAGCTCATGCTGACGAAGACAAAAAGAAAAAAGAACAAATTGAAACCAAGAATACGGCTGACCAGATGATTTACACCACAGAAAAAACCTTGAAAGAAGCAGGCGATAAAGTTGATAAAGACAAGAAAAAACAAATTGAGGATAAGGTTGATGAATTGAAGAAAGTCAAAGATAGTGATAATATAGAAGAAATAAAGCAAAAAACAACTGACTTGTCGCAAGCCATTCAACAGATAGGGGCTGAAATGTATAAAGCAGCCCAGCAAGCCCAACAGCAACCGCCTAAAAAACAGGAAGGTGACGAAAAAAAAGAGGAAGACAAAAAACCAGAAGAAGGAGAAGTTAAAGAAAAAGAGTAACTTATGGCTGATTATTATCAAACATTAGGTATTGACCGCACTGCTTCTCAAGAAGAGATAAAAAAAGCATACCGCAAGCTCGTCCGCCAGCACCACCCTGACAGAGGCGGAGACGCCAAGAGAATGAAAGAGATTAACATGGCCTATCAGATTCTAGGAGACAAGAAAAAAAAAGAGCAATATGATAAGTTTGGCGGAACATTTGGCGAACAGGGGTCAGAAGCAGGTGGTTTTGACTTTAATTCCTTCCAGCAGGACGCCGGTTTTGATTTCAACGGAATCAACCTTGATGATATTTTAGAAAACTTGACTGGTTTTGGTTTTGGCTTTAACAGACAAAAAGAAAAAAGAAATATGAATAGGGGAGAAGATATTGAAATTGCTGTTAAACTTGAATTGGAAGATATTCTGCAAGGACTTGAAAAAACTCTTTATTTGAGTAAAATGACAGTATGCTCCAGATGTCAAGGAAAAGGCGGTGAGCCACATACTAAAGTCAAAGAGTGTTTTTCCTGTAGGGGCAAGGGCTGGGTAGAACAGGTCAGAAGAACTATCTTAGGAGCTGTTTCCCGCAAGACTGTTTGCCCAGAATGCGGTGGCGAGGGCAAAATTCCAGAAAAACCCTGCAATGTTTGCCGAGGCCAAGGCAGGATTGAGAATCAAGAAGAATTAAAAATTAATATACCAGCTGGTGTTGATACAGGACAAGTCTTGAGAGTAGAAGACAAAGGCAATGCCGGTAAAAAAGGAGACAGCCCGGGTGACTTATTCATTAAAATCTTTGTCAAACCCCACAAAGTATTCCAAAGAAAAGGAGACGACCTTTTTGCTTCAATACCAATCAGCTTTTCAGCAGCTGTTTTAGGCGGGGAAATAGAGATACCGACTTTGGAAAATAAAAAGCTTTCTTTGAAAGTGCCTCCAGGCACAATGTCAGGCAAGATTCTACGATTATCAGGCAAAGGCATACCCCATTTTAATAGCTGGGGCAGAGGAGCAATGTTTGTTGAACTAAACATTAAGACACCGAAAAAACTAACCCGCAAGCAAAAAGACTTACTTAAACAATTACAAAACCAAGGGCTCTAAAGCCCTGACGCCCTCGTAGCTCAATTGGCAGAGCAACTCCCTTTTAAGGAGCAGGTTTCCCGTTCGAGTCGGGACGGGGGCACTTTTTTCTTGAAAAATTTGTTGGAGTGGGATATACTAAACACAGCATTAACAACAACTAACAACAAAACAAAAAAGGAGAGCTATCATGATGTCAGCAGTAGAAAATACGCCTGAAGGGAAAAGAATTTTGGAAATGGCTAAACATCTCCAGCGGCTAAAGTGGCTTCCTTTGATTATAACAATTATTCCAGCTGTTGCTATCCTTGTATTACTTTTTATTCTAAAATACATTGGGATAGAACCAGGTTTGCAAAATATTCTCATTATTTTCCTGGCTTGGTTCGGAATATTGATTTTTGTCTCGTTAACATTAATTATTATTGTGGTTATTTATCTATTACCACTACGTCACCATATAGCCCAAGACTTTTGGGGCAACATAACGCCTGAAAACAACAAAGAGAAACTTTATAACGCCTTTGTTGTCCTCTCGCCAAAGTATCAATCAGTCAGAAAAATACGAAAACTTGCCCAAAATTCTTAACTGATCCAACTAACCAGTCCCCACAATGTTTATCGTGGGGATTTTTTCTTGCGTTAAAGGATTATGTCTTGTATAATGGCAGAATGCAAGTAAAGACTATACTGAAAATTGTTTTGGTTTTAGTGGTTGTTTCAGGCGTCGGCTTTTTCACTTACCGAGTGGGAGTTCTGGTTGGCGAAGAGAATATTCTGCGCACCCCACCGTCTCATTTGCTTAATCAAACACCGGATGATGAATTAGCCAAAGTAGATTTCTCTATCTTCTGGGAAGCCTGGCGCAAACTGGAAAAAAAATTCTTAGAGCAGGATAAAATTGATTACCAACAAATGGTCTACGGAGCAATTGAAGGTATGGTCAATACTTTGGACGATCCCTATACTGTCTTTTTCACACCCCAAAAAGCTGAAAGTTTTAAAGAAGAGCTTTCCGGCAAATACGAGGGAGTTGGAATGTATGTCGGCATTAAAAAAGAACAACTAACAGTTGTTTCGCCAATCAGTGGAACGCCAGCCGACCAAGCCGGCCTAAAGGCAGGCGACAAAATTCTCCAGATTGACGACACTTACACCTTAGACCTGGCAATTGACGAAGCAGTCAGCTTAATCAAAGGGCCTAGAGGAACATTTGTCCGACTCTTAATTCAAAGGGATAGCTTTACTGAACCAAAAGAGTTTGTCGTTAAAAGAGACAAGATAAAAATACCCACTTTAGAGTGGGAAATCGTAGAAGAGGGCATCGCCCTTATCAAGATGTACCAGTTCAACGAAATCTTAACCAGCGAGTTTTCTAAGGCAGCTATTGAGATAATAGATTTGCCGGTTGATAAAATAATTATTGATTTACGAAACAATCCAGGCGGTTATTTAGAAGTAGCCCAAAACATTGGCGGCTGGTTTATCAAAAAAGGCGAAGTGATTGTCTGGCAGGACCAACGGAATGAAGAAAAAGAGGATTATCGCTCGGGCGGACCAGCTGTTTTTGAAAACTACTCAATTGCTGTTTTGATCAACGAGGGTTCAGCCAGCGCTTCGGAAATCCTGGCAGGCGCTCTGCGAGACCATCTTGGCGCCAAACTAGTCGGCGAGAAATCCTTTGGCAAGGGTTCAGTGCAGGAACAACTAACCCTATCTGACAACTCTTCGCTAAAAGTGACTATTGCCAAGTGGCTTACTCCAGATGGCAATTTGATTGACGGCGAAGGACTGGCGCCTGACTTTGAAGTAATTATGCCGGAACAAGATGAGCTTGAAATAGGGAAAGACCCTCAATTGGAAAAAGCAATTGAAATTTTAAAATAAATAATGTAAAATATATGAAGGTTATTCTACTTGAAGATGTTGACAAAGTGGGTAAAAAATATCAGATTAAAGAAGTGGCTGATGGCTTTGCCAAAAACTCTTTAATGCCACAAGGCCTAGCTAAGCTAGCCGACAAAAAAACTATGGATTGGGCAAACAATCAACAAGAAATAGAGGAGGAAAAAGACAAAGAAGCATTGGAGAAAGCAGGCAACTTAGCTTCCAGCTTAGATGGTTTTGAAATTGAAATTCCAGTCAAAGTAGGAGACAAGGGCCAAATGTTTAAGAAGATAGACGAAAAGGATATTGCTGAAAAGTTTCAGGAGCTGGGCTACAAAGTTGATAAGAAACAGATTATTCTGGCTGAACCAATTGATGACTTGGGAGAATTTGAAGCTAAAGTCAGGTTTGAACACAACCTAGAGTGCCAAATTAAAGTAATCGTTATTGAAGAGCTAACAAAAGAAAAGGACGATGAAGACGACTAAGTATATCTTTGTGGCTGGCGGGGTAATGTCAGGCATTGGTAAGGGAATCACAACTGCCTCAATCGGGACAGTTCTACAAAGCAAAGGATTCAAAGTAGAGGCAATGAAGATTGATCCTTATATCAATGTTGATGCTGGAACAATGAACCCCATTGAGCATGGCGAGGTTTTTGTCACCGATGACGGCGTAGAAAGCGACCAAGATCTAGGCAACTATGAAAGATTTCTAAACCAGGACGTTTCAACTGATAACTATATGACCACTGGCCGGGTTTATCAAACAGTTATCCGAAAAGAAAGAAATCTAGAATATGATGGCCGCTGTGTTCAAGTGATGCGCGATGTGCCAAACGAAGTGATTAACCGCATCCAAGGATTAGCCAAAAAAAGCAAAGCTGATTTTATCATCATTGAAGTCGGCGGCACAGTAGGGGACCACGAAAATATTGTTTTCCTCGAAGCAACCAGAGTGTTAAAACTTCAACATCCTCAAGATGTTGTTTTTGTTTTAGTTACTTATCTGCCCATACCGAAAAAGATAGGCGAAATGAAAACAAAACCAACCCAGCAGGCAGTTAAATGGCTCAATATGGCTGGCATTCAACCCGACATTATCATTGGCAGAGCCAATACTTCTTTAGACGCGCCACGCAAAAAGAAAATATCTATCTTTTGCAATGTCAACGAAGAAGACGTTATCTCTGCTCCTGACATTGAATCAATTTATCAAGTGCCGCTTAACTTTGAAAAGGATAAGATAGGGGAGAGGATTCTTAAAAAATGCAATCTGCCTGCCAAAAGCCATGATTTAAAAGAATGGCAGGATTTAGTTGATAAAATCAAAAACCCGGAAAAAGAAGTAAAAATCGGCATGGTCGGCAAGTACTTTAAGACCGGCAGTTTTACTTTAATGGACTCTTACATTTCAGTCATTGAAGCAATCAAACATGCTAGTTATCACTTCAAAGCCAAACCAACTATTGTCTGGCTGGATGCTGAAACGTATGAGTCAAGTTCTGAAGCTTTGCAAGAACTAAAAAAACTTGACGGCGTGATTGTGCCTGGTGGTTTTGGCAAGAGGGGAGTGGAAGGCAAGATAAAAGCTATTCAGTTTTTAAGAGAAAACAACATTCCTTTCTTAGGGCTTTGCCTTGGCTTACAAATGGCAGTTATTGAATTCAGCCGTAATGTCGCTGGCTTAGCCAAAGCACATTCGGCCGAGTTTGTCAAGGACGATAGGGGACTGGATTTAGTAATTGACACAATGGAGGAACAGAAAAAACTGATTAAAAACAAAGATTACGGCAGCACAATGCGCCTTGGCGCTTACCAGTGCAAGATAAAACCCGGCAGTTTAGCCGAGCAAGCTTATGAAAAAGAATTGATTTCAGAACGACACCGCCACCGCTATGAGGTGAATAATAAATATCGTCAAGAGCTGGAGAAAAGGGGATTGCTCATATCAGGAATTAACCCAAAGCGCGACCTAGTAGAAATTATTGAATTACCTAACCATCCTTTTTTCTTAGGCACGCAATTCCACCCAGAATTCAAATCCCGTCCTTTAAACCCCCATCCCTTGTTCCGCGCCTTCATCAAAGCCGCTCTAAAAAAACAGGACAAATAGCACTTGATAAGCTACCTGTCCTTTATTGTAATGGTCATTTCAACAACTCCTACTACGAGGCGGCAGCCATTCAATAAAAGCCATTAAATTAGCTGCCACTACAAACGCCCCGGCAAATAACCAGACCATCACAATTTGACAGAGCCGCGACACAAGCGTGGCTAAAACAAAAATATTTCTCATTTTTTACCTCCCTTTTGCCCTTTTTCTAGAAGCCGTAATTTCAAAGATAACTAGCACACATACCATAAACGCGGGGATTATTTTTATCCACGTCATTTTCCTCATCCTTTCTTAATTCTTGGTCTACAAAGTATCGCCAAGTCTATCACTAAGCCTATCACTCCTACGATAAAACAAAAAATGAATATCTCAGGTACATATGTTTCGACACTATCGAAAAAAGCTTGGATTTGTCTTGCCAAATACTCTAACGGATGCTGCATCTTATCCACCTTCCTTCCAATATTTATTTATTAAACAACTTCAACTAGTTTAGCGCTACGTTGAGTGCCGCTAAATCTAGTTTTTCTCTTGGTCTTGAACACGACCTTACCCTGTTTCAATGCAAAAAGAGTATGGTCACGGCCAAGACCAACATTCTTGCCAGGCAAAAACTTTGTCCCTCTTTGCCGGACAATAATCATACCTGCTTTAACTTTCTCTCCGCCATATTTTTTAACACCTAAATACTTAGGATTTGAATCGCGACCCAACTTAGTTGAACCCGCGCTTTTAGTCTTACTCATATATGTTTAACTTAACAGAAATTAGAGATTTTGTCAAAAAAAACCAGCAGAATATCCTGCTTTTTCTGGTTATTTTGCTCTTAATTCTCTTGGCTTTCGCCGCTGGTATACTCATCCAACACTACCTCTCCAAACCTCCCCTAATTATTGAATAGGGGAGTGTCTTACTCTTTTAAGGGATGATATTTGCGATGGCTTCTTTCAGCAAACTTTTGGGAAGCGTTGATATAGCGGGTGGTAGTAGCTAATGATTCGTGACCCAAGAGAATTTGAATGGCCACTGCGCTGGCGCCGCTTTCTGCTAAATAAGTGGCAAAAGCATGCCTAAGGCCATGGGCTGAAACTGGCACATTAATGGCCAGAACCTCTCTGTACCATTTTATTCTCTCTTGCAAATAATTAGGAGATATTTTTTTATTCTTATCGCGAACATTTCTGCCACTGTAAGGAATAAATATGTAAGGAGATTCAGTAATACCTCTAATTTGTAAATAAGCAGAAAGGTGTTTTTTGGCTCTGGGAGTTAAATAGACAAAACGTTCTTTCTTGCCTTTGCCCATAATAAAGATGCGACCTGTTTCGTCAATGAATTCTGGTTTCAAGCTAATCAATTCAGAAATTCTCATTCCCGTAGAAATAAATACCTCTAGCATAGCTCGATTTCTTAAAGCCACTTTTTCATTTTTCTCAAGATGAGTAGGGGACTCAATCAAAGCAATGATATCTTTCATTTCACCAACCCGAGGGTTTTTACGTTCAGTTTTGACTAATTTAACCATCTCAGACGTAATTGGTGTCTCGTAGTCCATATCAATTAAAAACTTTAAATATGAGCGTAGGACTGAAAGCATGCGGTTAATTGAAAAACTGCTAAGTTTCTTAGTGCCAGGCGCGTTTTGAGCAGTCAAACGGTCTTGAGAAGATAAATAGGCCTTATAATGGAGAAGTGTCTTCTTAGTCGCTTTTTTGAGGGGAGTAAAAACATTATTTAGAAAATTCTGAAAAACATTTAAATCTCTTTCATAATTGTATAAAGTTTTATCTGAAAGATTACCTACCTGTAAGCTCAATAAAAAATCATCTAAGTAAGGGAGAGCTATTTTTTCTTTATTTTGAGGCATAGTTTTATATAAGTGAGTGCAAGGGTTATTATACTCACTTATATCTCTCTATTTTATTGTATATCAACAAGAATAGCTGTCAACTCCCCCACTGGGGATAACTAAAAAAATATTGATATGTTGATATTTCGATATTTCGATATGTTAATATATAAATATGTTAATATATCAAAATATATTTTTTATGCGCTGCCAAGTGTTTGATAAAATATTTTTAATACTTTGTTTAATATCTTCTTGAAACTCCTGCTTTTCCTCCTCTATCCCTTGCTCTAGACCTGTCTTACGGTTTTCGAGCCACTGCCTCACTGGAGGCCAAATATGCTCTTTAAGCCAATCAACAGCTTTTTGGCAAACTGCTTTGAGAAAAACTCCTACTTTTTCAAAAAAACTCTCCAGTCCCCTACCCAGGGCTGTCTCGGTTCTGACTAAGTAAAAAGCAGCAATCGACAAAACGAGCAGAATAATAAGAATAATTAATCTCGGCCTCATAGTTTCTTTTTGGCTTGTTTTATTCTCTCCAAAGTTTTTTCCTTGCCCAATACCTCGGCAATCTCAAAAGGCGATGCCGAGGCCTTTTTACCGCTTAAAGCTGCTCTTAAGGGCCAGAGAAGCTTGCCGCGGTCAGTTGGTTCAGCTTCTTCCATTAATAACTGATTGATTTTCTCCTTGGTCCACTCCCCTACTTTCAGTTTCTTTAATACTTTTTCTGCTTTGTCCAAAGCTTTTTTTGTTTCTTTTTCTTTGTTATCTTTCCAAAAAAGCAGCGCCTTGTCATACTCTGGCTCTTGGAAAAAGAAATCAACCAGCTCGCTGATTTCTGACAGTTTTTTGAGCCGTTCCTGATAAAGCCCAACTGCTTTTCTGACCAGAGCCAAGTCATCGCCTGGCTTAACTAAACCAGCTGTCTGGAGATAAGGCAGACAAAGTTCAGCCAGCTTATCAAGTGATTTCTGACGCAGATAAAAACCATTGAGCCAGTCCAGTTTTTTTATATTAAAAACAGCCCCTGACTTTTGCAGTCCTTCTACAGAAAATGTTTTGACTAAAGCATTTATTGAAAATATTTCCTTGTCAGTGCCGGGATTCCAGCCCAGAAAAGCCAGAAAGTTAATGACTGCCTCTGCCAAGTAGCCTTCTTTTTTGTATTCCGGAACAAATGTAGCGCCGTGCCTCTTACTTAACTTGGCTCTATCTGGACCGAGAATCATTGAAAGGTGCAGATATTGCGGGATTTGAATGCCTAGGGCTTCAGCCAATAAAATCTGTTTAGGCGTGTTCGGAATATGGTCTTCGCCTCTGATAACATGCGATATTTTCATTTCGAAATCATCAATAACGCAAGCCAAATTATAAAGGGGTTCGCTTGAACTTTTGGCAGCCACAAAATCACCAAAGTTATCACTATGATTTTCTATTTCTCCCCGCAGCATATCTTCAAAGACCACTTTCTTAAGAGGCGCTTTGAACCGAAGAACATAGCCCTTCCCCTGCTCCAGCTTCTCCTTAACTTGTTTAGCTGAAAGCTGTAAACACTTGCCTGAATATCTCGATGGCTTGCCAATGCTCATTAAATATTGACGCTGGGCTTCCAACTCTTCTTTAGAACAAAAACAATGGTAAAGCTTTTTCTTCTCAAGCAGTTTCTCAATGTGTTTTTGATAAATCGCTTTTCTCTCTGACTGGCGATAGGGCCCTTCCTGCCAATCTAAACCAAGCCATTTCAAGCTATCGAGAATCCCCTGCTCCCACTGCTTGGTTGACCTTTCTTTGTCAGTGTCCTCAATCCTTAAGACAAAAATACCTTGGTGCTTGCGGCTAAACAAATAGTTAAAAAGAGCAGTCCGGGCATTGCCCAAATGAAAAGGTCCGGTTGGTGAAGGAGCAATCCTCACTCTGACCTGACCTGGCTGAATCAAAGTCAATTCCTCTTGAGGCATTGCCAGGCCTGACTCTTTTAAAATGGCTGTTTGATTGGACATATTACTTGCTTGACTGTTTTAAATACTCAGTTAAATAACTAGCAATGAGCCAAGCTGCTTTGGGCTTGGCAAAAGCCAGACAATTTTCTGACATTGATTTTAATTGAGCTGGTCTACTAAAAAGATTCTTGATTCTCTCCAAAAAGAAATGTGGTTTTAAGTTCGCTTCTTCAAGAACTTGGGCCATGCCTTGGTCGGCAAACTGGTAAGCATTTTTTAATTGATGGTCTTGAGCTGACCTGGGCATAGGAATCAACAAAGAGGGTTTACCAGCAGCTGCTATCTCAAATAAAGCGCCTGCCCCAGCGCGGGAAACAACCAAGTCAGCCGCGCCCAAGGCATGCTTAAAGCTTTCCTCATTTAAAAAGTCGACTGGGTGATATTGCTTCTTGAGAACTGGTTGAATTAAGACATTAGTTTCTGCTTGAGTTTGCTTGAAATGCTTGTGGCCGGTTGAATGAATAAGTTCAAAATGGAGCAGTAATTCCGGTAGAATATCAACAATGACATTGTTAATGCTTTGAGAGCCCTGCGAACCACCAAGAACCAAGAGAAGCGGTTTCTGACCAGACAGCTTAAAGATTGACTTGGCTTTTTGCTTAGTGCCTCCCAAAATGTTTCGACGCACTGGATTGCCAACCAAAATCATCTTCTCCTTGGGAAAACGTTCTGTTTTGGAAAAGGAAGTGAAAATCTCTAAAGCCCATTTGCTTTCAATTCTAGAAGCCAAACCAGGCGCGCTGTCTGATTCATGGAGAAAAACCGGCACCCTCAAGAAAAACCCAGCTAAAGAAGCAGGAAAAGAACCATAGCCGCCTTTACTGACAATTACATTGGGATTAAGGAAAAAAAAGTAGAAAAGGGCTTGGAAAAAACCAATAGGAACTTTAAATAAATCAAAGAAATTGTTCAAAGAAAAATACCTCCTTACTTTGCCAGCAACGATTGCTTTAATAATTACTCCTTCTGCTTTTAACAAATCTAAGCCATAGCTCTGACTAGGACCGATATAAAAAAAGTCTAGCTTTTCTCCAAAAGCAATCTGCTTCATTTCTCTAACAATAGCTAGAATGGGAAAAATGTGCCCGGCAGTACCCCCACCGGTAAAAACTATTTTCATATATTTTTAGAAATATTAAGCAATAGGCCTACCCCAATCAGTTCAGCAATTAGATGAGACCCTCCATAGCTGAAAAATGGCAAAGGTATACCTCCCATTGGTATTATACCAGTAATTCCGCCAATGTTTAAGAGGGCCTGACCAGTCAGCCAAATACTAATGCCGTAAGCAAGCAGTTTCTGAAAGTTATCTTTTGCCTGCTGGCCTAAACGCAACCCCCGCCAGAGCAATAAAAGAAATAATAAAATCAGAAAAACAGCGCCGATAAAACCCAACTCTTCGCCAATAACAGCGAATATAGAATCAGTCATTGCTTCAGGTAGAAAGCCAAACTTTTGATGGCTCAAAGCCAAACCCAGACCAAATGTCTTGCCTGAACCCAAAGCAATAGCTGCCTGTCTTAGCTGGTAACCCCTGCCCAATGGCTCGGCTTCCGGGTTCATAAAAATGAAAAGACGGTTAAGACGATAAGGCGTGGTCAAAATAAAAATAGTGAAAGCAGATCCAAGCATACCTAATAAAACAACAATGTGCCACCAAGGCGCCTTGCTCAACAGATAAAGAGCAAAAGCTAATAAACAAATTATTCCTAAAGTCGTCATATCTGGCTGAAGAATCAAAACAGTCATTAAGACAACCAAAATAATACCAAAAGGAAGCAAGGTTTTCCATGTTTTTTGCTCTCTTTTTTTGATTTTCTTTGAATCAGCTCTTGTCCTGCTTTGACTGCTCAACCAAGATGCCAAATAAAGCAAAAAAGTAACTTTTAATAATTCTGATGGCTGAAAAGAATGACCAGCTAAAGAAATCCAGCGCGTTGCTCCCCCACTGCTCACCCCAATCTTAGGCAAAAAAACAAAAAAGAGCAAGATCAAGTTAGCCACGAAAAAGTGAGGAGCCCATTTCTTTAAAGTTTTCAGAGGCAGTTTAAAAACAATAAAAGCTGCAATAAGACCAATGCCCAACGACAAAAGCTGGTGCAAAAGAAAATACCAAGGTGTCCCCTGCTTTTCCAAAGACAAAGGAAAAGAAACAGCCCCTACTGTAAAAATACCCCAGATGACTAAAACACTTACCAGAGAGAATAAAAAGTAATCAGGGCTTTTAGTTTTTTCAGTTCTTTTTTCTCTTTTTTTGCGCATAGAGCTTTACAAACTTTTTAAACAAATCCCCGCGCTCTTGATAACTCTTAAAAAGATTAAAACTAGCGCTGGCCGGACTCAACAAACAAACCTCTCCCCTACCCCCCTGCTCAAAAGCAATCTCAACTGCTTTTGCCATATCATTGACTAAAAACTTTTTTGGTTTGCTTTTTTCTTTTTCTAAAAACTGCCAAATCTTTTGGCCAGTGCCTTTGCCCAAAACAATCAATGTATTAATTTTGCTTTTAGCAATCGCTTTAGCTAATTCTTGATAATCACTCCCCTTGTCTGAACCGCCAATCAGTAATGTTCCCACATTGGGTTTTAAGGCGTCCAAAGCAGCAATAGCTGTTTCAGGAATAGTTGACATTGAGTCATTATAAAACTCAATGCCTTTGAATCTTCCAATGAATTCCAGGCGGTGGGCCAGACCCTTAAACTGCTTAACCGCTTCTTTAATAACCTTTTCTGACACCCCTAAAACCCGGGCTGTTTCTACAGCCAAAGCAATGTTTAGTTGGTTAAAATTACCTCGCAAATGGCTCTCAAAAGCCGTATTTGGCTCTCTGATGGGCCGTTTTTTAGCCTTGGTCATTTGCCCCATTTTAACTAGTTTTGGCTCTCTGGCGTTGTATATAAAAAGGTCGTTTTTACCCTGATATTTAGTAATATTTTGCTTGGCTCTTTGGTATTCACCAAGGTCTTTATAATAGTCTAAATGGTCTGGAAAAAGATTGGTAAAAACTGCAATGTGAGGTGATTTTCTCAACCCCTGTAGTTGGTGCGAAGAAAGTTCATAAACAAAAATTGTCCCTTCTCCTCTTTTTTTCATCTTCAACAAACTTTGCAAAACCGGCTGACCAATATTACCCCCCAGCTCAACTTTTTGACCAGCTTTTTTCAAAATCTCATAAATCAAACTAGCGACAGTCCCCTTTCCTTTAGTACCAGTTACCCCAATAATTGTTCCCTTAAAATTATTAAAAAAGATTTCTGTTTGCGAAGTAACCTGTACCACGCGCCTGCCTTTTTTCAAAAACACATTGAGCTTAGCCAAAGGAATCCCCGGGGTCTTTATAACCACATCATATTCCTTTATTTTCTCCAAATAATTCCTGCCAAACCTTTTCTCAATGTTTGGGTGTCGGACACCCAAACATTGCTGGTCAGCAATAGCGATAGTTTTATTCTTGACCTTCTCTGGGAAAAGCCAACGCAAAGCCAAAAAACTATCTTGACCCTCTCTGCCAAAACCTAATATCAGTATTTTTTTGTCTTTGAGCTCTTCTAGTTTCATATTATCATCATATCAACAATCCCCTCTTTTTTCAATAAAATAAAGCGTCTCATTTCTGAGACGCCTTATGCATTACTTCCATTGACTATTGCAATTCTTCCAAAGTAGCCCTGATGGCAGGTTTCATTTCTTCTATTATTTCCCTGTTTGCATCTAAAAAGAAAACCTCCACTTCCTCTATCTCATTAGCTACCCAAAAGACGCCGTCGCGAAGATTCGTTCTTGTAACTACTATATCATGGTATCCTTGCCATAACTCCTTTATATGCTTCTTTGTTGAAAAAAACTCAACATTGGCAGTACCTATCCTTTTACCTTTACGACAAATAAAGAACTTCAGACGATCTTTGGTCAAAAAACAATTCCTCGGCACCTTACAGCCAACTTCCTTAGCCAGTTCTCGAGTTTCTTCTTTTAATTCTTCGAGCATCAAAAGAGCCATTGTGTCTTACCTCCTTAAATGTTTTCTAACGCCTTTTTAATTTGTTAAACTGCTGTGACACTATCTTAACAACTCTTGAGAAAAATTCAAGTAATCAATGTTTGGGTATCGGATACCCAAACATTGAATTTCATCTTGAAGCATTTGCTTTGATGGCAAAAGGGATAAAATAGTCCTTCAATTCTTTAGGGCTTCACCTTAAAAAATAATGACTAACAGAAAACTTAAACTGTTCAATAAAAAGCTCTTTAAACGCTCTGATATTGTTCTGTTCAAAGAAAATGATTAACGCCTTTTTATAATCTGCTTCATTGACGCTACGAAAAGAAAGCGGGCAAGCGTCATTTGCCAATAGCAAAGCATTGCCTAATAAACGGGCTGTTCTTTTGTTGCCATCTTCAAATGGCTGTACGTACGACAAAACAGCAACAACAAAAAGCGCTTTTGAGAACACATCTCGCATACTGTTTATGGTTTTAATCATAGATTCCATTGCTTCTCTAATTTGATGTTGATTGTCTAACGGCATATATTTAGTGCCAATAATCCCTACGGGTCTTTTGCGTAATCCCTTCCCGATGCCCAGCCCCTCAACAATCAAATTATGAATACTCTCAATTTTCCCAATGTTTAATCTTTTAAAATCGCTTCTTTTATCTGATATATAATCAAGCGCCTTTTTATGATTTAAAATCATAATTGCTTCTTCTTTTTTATGACCTTCCGCCTCTTTATTTTCCTTAATCAAGATTTCGGTATCTATCAAAGAATATGTGTTACCTTCAATCTTTGACGATTTCCAACTTAACTCAATAGTAAGACGTTCAAACTCTTTTTTCAAAACGCCTGTTGGCAGCTTTTTCACTCTTGCCTGATATTCTGAATTCAAAATACTAAGTTCCTTTTTTTCTTCCCGCCCTACCACTTCTTTGATACGCTTAAAAATCTCAAAGTTAAACCTTTTAAACTTAACATCTCTTTGATCTACTTCTTTCTCAAAGTATTTGTCCGTATTGATGTATCGAAGAAAATCCTTGTTTACTTTTTCTTCATAAAAAACACTCCTTCCTTTGCCATGTTTAATAATTAAATTGTTTTTTAAAAGAAAATTGATATCGCGAACAATGGTAACTCTGGAAACATTCTTGATCGCTTCTTTGATTTGCTGGTTGCTTGCTGAACCATATTCTTTTATTATATCCAAGATTCTATTTTGCCTGTTTGTTAGTTTGAACATAGTTTCTGTAATTTAATTGTATCATTAGCTATGGCTTAATTGTATCATCAAGCAGAACAAAATGAAACAATTAATTATTATTCTTATCCACAGCCTAACTCAAAACCCAAAATGGCAAACTTTCATCTTGAAGCATTTGCTTTGATGGCAAAAGGAATAAAGTAGTCTTTTATTGCTTGAGCGGAAACTTTGAAATTGCCTAAATCAAAAAAAGTGTCGCAGAAAACAGCCCGCGCTTTTAGGATTTCGCCAACCTTAAGACGCCAGCGCGGGTCGCTAATAGTTAAATCAAAAAGTTCTAGGGCCTCTTTTAATCTTTCTTTTGCTTGCTCGCCTCTTTCTTCCTTAGCATTTAACGCCCGGACCACTGCGCTACCTGTATTACCAAGCTGTTGAGCCAAAGACATTTTAAACCATCGCTCTTTTGTCATATTATTCTATTAAACCAAAAACAATATCTTGTAAGCTTTGCCGTATTTCGGGCAATTTTATCTCCATCGAAAAGTTCTTATCTGAAGGCCTAATATTTATCAAAGAAACAAATTCAATCATTGATTCTTTTTCTTTATCAAAATGGATATTGGCTCCCCAAACGTTTTTTGGGTCAGACCCTTGTTCCATCAACATTGACGCGCAATCTATATGCAACTCACAACCCGAACAAACAATCTTTTGCTCAAGGTCAACTGCTATCTTGGTCATACCAATGAAAAACTCTTCTTGCTTCTTTAATATTTCTCTACTAATTTTTTCTTTTATTGTCTCCATATACCTTAAAATACCACAAAACCAGCCGAAAAAAAAGGTAAGGAAAAATAAATTGCCGTTTCAATAGAAACGGCAACTTTTAACTTGCTTCTTTGTGAAAACTCAAGAAGAAAAAACGGCTAAAGCGAACAGTCGTTCTTTTTCTTCCTTGTCCCCTTCCCAAAGTGCCTTACTTAATGTCCAACAACAGGAATATCCACAATAACCTGTGTCACAGCTACCAATGCTCAGAAAAGATATATGCTCAAAAGCAGCCATCTCTTGTGATGTTTGAGGACAAAAAGCTCTGCCCTCTTTGCGCATCTTTAGAACTAGAGCAATTGCTTCTCGGTGTGGTATCTGACGATAACATGGACAATCCTCTAAGATTCTAGCTATCTGCCCCGATACTTCTGGTAAATACTTTGCCAGAAAAGACAAAACTTTTGTTTGCCTTCTATAAAACAGCTTCTTAAAATGGGTAATTTTTCTTTGAATAGACCTGCTTACTCCTATGAAACGGAAGTTAAAAACTACCAGACATTTGTCAATAAGCTCATTCGCCTCTGAACTTGATTCATGTTCTGCTAAACGGCCCAGCAAATGGTTAGAAGTTTTATCCATCCATTTTTTTGTCACTTCTAAGTTTTTCTCTAGGTTTTTGATACACTCGACCAGAACTTCAATGCTACTATAAGACAGAACCGCTGAATCCTCACCCGCTTCAGCTAAGATAACCAAGGTTCGAAATATCATTACATCTGGTACGTATCTTGGGTTCAATATATTGCCCAGAAAAACAACCATAACTTGAGCTCGTTCATCTTTTGAAAGCTTCTGCCAAGACGACCTAGCTTTCTCTTCTCTTTCTGGAGTGCCGCCTACGTAGGGTCTTAAAACAGAAAACCAACTATCAGGATGAATCAATGGCTGGTAAGCCCTCTCCAATAAACGATAACACTTAAGCTCTTGCTTTATTTCCTCCTCGGTCTGCTCTTCTAATTGCCCTTCCAGTTCTAACATCTTTTCTTGCCGTAAAGAATCTCTGACTAATACCATTTTAAATACTCCTTTCTTAAGGTTAAGTTAAGGCACTGGGGTTATTATAATCTTTTTTTAAAAAAATAAAAGCATAAAAAAAAGCTATCGAAGTTAATTCGATAGCCAACTACCCTTTGCCAGAGGTCTATGGAAGTTTTTGGCTGTTGTATGCTACCCCACCGCATTCTGGACAAGGAGCAGCCACATAGCCATCGCCAAAGCGAATAATCTTCACTTCAACTTCTTTGCCGCAATCACGGCATTTTATCTCCTTCTCAACAACTGCCTCTGGCATATTAAATCACCTCCTTAATTCTGCTTTTATAATACCAAAAAAGCTTGCTTTTGTCAAGAGCGATTGTTCCTACAAAAAAACAGGGAGAAGCTGTTAGCTTTCTCCCTGGATTATGTTTTGAGATGCATCTTTAATTCCTCACCGTTTTCGAGGCCCTGACAAATAGCTCGCTAAAAGAGCTACGCAAAAAACAACGCCGCAACAAGCATTAGACGTAACAATCACAGACAACGACGCAATCTCTAACACTTTAATCACCTCGCTTTTAAGGAGCTAGCCCAATAATCTGATGGCAACGCCAAACACTGCCAAAACAATGCCTAAAATCCAAAAACGCATTGTTATTTTATCCCGGCCCCAACCCTTAGCTTCTAAGTGGTGGTGGATTGGGGCGCATAGAAACACTTTTTTATGAAAAAGTTTTTTACTGGTTAACTGAATAATAACTGAACCTGCCTCAATTACCAGAAGCCCGCCAATAATCGGCAGGACAAGCAAAGAATCAGTTAGAAAAGCAACCACTGCCAAAGTGGCAGTCAGAGCAATAGTGCCTGTTTCGCCCATATAGAAACGGGCTGGCGGAATGTTAAACCAAAGAAAAGCCAAGGTGGCCCCAGCAATCACTCCACAAAAAGCTGCCAAGTCATACTGCTGGTTGGCAAAAGCAATAATGGCAAAAGCGCCAAACATTATACCAAAGACACCGCCAGAAAGACCGTCAATACCGTCAATCACTCCGCCTGCCCAAGTAGCCAGAACAGTAATAACAAACAAGGGAATGTAGAACAAACCAATGAAAAAGTCGCCGTTGCCAGGTATGTGAATAGTCCGCCAGTCCAGCTTGAAATAGAACCATAAAGCGCCAACCACGCCGATAATTAAAACAATCAAAAGCCGTCTGGTAAATCTCATACCGCCAGCTGTGTATTTGCCTTTGCCAAAAATCTGCAAAAGGTCATCTCCTAAACCCAAAAGAGCAGCTGCAACCAAAATAGCCAAGGGCAGCCAGGTCTGGCTTCGTGATAAAAAGTTGAGCTTTTCCAAAAAAGCATTGTCAGAAACTTTAGCGAGCAGGGCAAAGAGAAAGATAACAAAAAGACAAGTCAGCCAAATTAAAAGCCCGCCCAAGCGCGGGGTGCCTACTTCTTTTTCCTTGTGTAGTTTATAAAAAACAGGAGCTGGTTTGCCGTCAATTCCTTTATCACGGGCGCTCTTTCGCCAAAGCTTGTGTTTGTAAAGAAAATGAGTGAGCAAGGGGCTCCAAAGAACAGCCAAGCTGGCAGAAAAAGCCAGCAGGAATAAAACCTTGATGACATTAAGTTCTAGAATCATATATCTAAGCAATTAATCAATTGACGCATATCGCCAAACCTATCAGCAGAGTTTAAAACAACAATAATATAATAACTGTCTGGTCTCTGCGCTTTGACAATTTCCAATAAGCAACCGCCAGCTAATCCTGTCCAGCCAGTCTTCCCGCCAATCAAGCCCTCTACTTCGCCAAGCAGTTTATTAGTACTTTGTAGAGTATGGTGGAAAACGCCGTTCTCTAAAAACAAAGCATATTCTTTTCTAGCAAGAATATCTAAAAGAACCGGCTTGCTCAATAAATACCTCCCTATTTCAGCCAAATCCAAAGCAGTTGAATAATTAATCTCTTTGCTCTGCGGGTCATCCGGCTCCAGGCCGCTTGTGTTGAAAAAATAAGTGTCAGTCAAAGCCATTTCCTCTGCCTTTAAGTTCATCAAGCCAACCATTCCCTCAACGCCCATTGGTTCTGACAAAGCATAAGCCGCATCATTGCTTGATTCTATCAACATCAAAGCCAGCAAATCCTTAACCCGCAGTTTCTCGCCTGCTTTGAGCTGACCAAAGTTCTCCTCCTGCGATATTGCTTTTCTGGATATAACAACCTGATGGTCTGGCTCATAAAACTCATCCGCCACAATAGCAGACATTAACTTTGCTATGCTGGCAATTGCCATTTGCTGGCTGGCATTTTTCTGGAAAACAATCTTTTCTTGTGATTCGCCTGAAACTAAAAAAGCAACCGCGCTCTGGGCAGTTATTGGACAGTTATTTGGCTCAATAGTTTCCGGCAATTGAAATGCTTCAATGATATTGGCTAAAAAGAATTGAGGAGGTTCTTGGGCAAGCTTTCTGGCTAGAATAAAGTTTTCTGCTTCGCTCTGGACAACATTAAAAAAAAGCAAGCCAACAAAAACGGCTAAAAAACTTACCCAAAATGTTTTAAAATCTCTGCTCATTTTTTTAAATCAACGAGGTCTGACCTCGTTGATTTTCAAACCAAGTTCTTTTAATTGTTCCTTGCTTACTTCGGACGGGGCGTTCATCATCAGGTCCCGGCCATCGCCTGTTTTAGGAAAAGCAATTACTTCTCTAATGCTTTCCTCGCCAGCCAAAAGCATAATCAACCTGCCTAAGCCCCAGGCAATACCGCCGTGAGGAGGCACACCATATTTAAAAGCTTCAAATAAATGACCAAACTTTTCTTTAATCTCTGTTTTGCTGTGGCCAAGCGCCTCAAAAACTGCCTCTAATATCTCTGGTTGATGTGTTCTAATGCTGCCACCAGCTATCTCATTGCCATTCAAAACCAAATCATACTGGAAGGCCTTTAAGCTAGCCATATTCTTTTTAATCTCTGCTGCATCTTCTGTCTGAGGCATTGTAAAAGGATGGTGCATAGCTATCCACTTATTCTTGCCCTCTGACTTATCAAACATTGGGAAGTCAACCACCCAAACAAAGGCAAGCTCGTCAGGGTTTTTCTTGTCCTTGCGCAAATCAGGTCTGTCTGTTTTGTACTTCTTCATTGCCTCTTGATAAGTCATCCGCGGAAAAGGAATATTCTGAATCTTTTTATCAGGCAGTAGCGCTTTAATAATCTTAATAGAAAGTTCTTCGGTTAATTTAATAATATCCTCTTGCTCAACAAAAGACATTTCAATATCAAGCTGGCTAAACTCGGCCTGCCTATCCCCTCTTTGGTCCTCATCCCTTAAACATTTAACAATCTGAAAATACTTTTCCAAACCAGCAACCATTAAAAGCTGCTTATACTGCTGAGGGCTTTGGGGCAAAGCGTAAAACTTGCCCTTTTGCAAACGGGAAGGCACAACAAAGTCGCGGGCTCCTTCTGGCGTGGATTTGGTCAAAAGCGGTGTTTCAATTTCAATAAAATCCTTATCTGTCATAAAATCACGGATAAACTTAATCACTTTATGCCGCAGAATTAAATTGTTCTTCATTCTCTCTGTACGTAAATCCAAGTAACGATATTTCATTCTTTTCTCTTCATTTATCTCTTTAGTATCAGCGCTGATTTCAAAAGGCGGTGTTTCTGCCTCATTTAAAACTTTTAAATCCTTTGCCTCTATTTCCACTTTGCCAGTCGGCATCTTTTCATTCTGCATACCCTTGGGCCTTTCTTTGACTAAACCAACAATCTCTACGACCCACTCTGGTCTCAATTTTTTAGCTTCTTTCATTCCAGGACCAAAAACCACCTGGACTTTAGCGCTGCGGTCCCGCAGGTCAATAAAAAGAATCTTGCCATGGCTTCTGACAGTATTAACCCAACCAGCCAGCTTAACCTCTTTACCAATATGTTTGTTTATCTCAAGAATTGATATTCTTTGCATGCTATTTTAGATATTTTTTAACCCTTTCAACAATCTGCTTAGGGGTATAATTAGTTTTAATTAAATAGTCCAAAACACCAAGCTTTTCAGCTGTTGTTTTAGCTATCGGGTCATCAAAGTTGGAAAAAGCAACCACATTTGTCTGACCAACTACTGAATCTTCTCTTAATTTCTTTAACATATCAGTGCCATTGCCTTTGGGCAAAAGAATATCCAAAAGAACGAGGTCAGGCTTTTCTTTTCTAACCATTCTTAAGCCTTCTTCAGCTGTGCTGGCTGAAACAACCTCCAGGCCTATTTGGGAAAACTTTTGGACATACATTTCTCTTAACATGACTTCGTCTTCAACAATTAAAATTTTCTTTGGCATAAATCTTAAATCTTAATTTTAATAAACTTGCGCTTGCCGACTTTTAGAACACTGCCATTTTTTAATTTAAGCTTTTCCTGCCAATCAGTTTTAAGTTTGTTGTCAATTTTAACTCCCTTGGCTAAAACAAGACGTTTAGCTTCACTCTTAGAACTGGCTAAGCCACTGTCATTGAGTAAGTCTAGGATAGAATAAGTTTTTTTCTTTGTTTTAAACTCTGCAATCTTGCTAGGCGCTCCCCTATCCCGAAACACTTTATTAAACTCTTTTTCTGCCTTGCTTGCCGCGCTCTGGCTATGATACATTTTAACAATCTCCCTGGCTAATTTGGCTTTAGCTAGCCGAGGGTTTCTTTTTATCTCAGCCATGGGAGCTGGCAAACGCGCGCAAAGCTCAAAGTACTCCTCTATCAGCTCATCCTTCATTGACATAAGCTTGCCATACATCTCATTGGGCTCGGCTGATAAAGCAATAAAGTTGCCAAAGGTTTTGCTCATCTTACGTCCGTCAGTGCCTGATAAAAGCTTAGTAGTCAAAACATCTTTATCTTTTTTATTATAAATCTTTTGCAGCTTCCGGCCAGCCAGCATATTAAACAATTGGTCTGAACCAGCAATCTCTAAATCAACATTCATTGCCACTGAATCATAACCCTGCATCAAAGGATACAAAAACTCCTGCAAACTAATTGTTTTCCCTTGCTTAAGCCGTTTCTCAAACATATCTCTTTCCAACATTCTCTGGACACTCAAGTGAGAAGCGATCTCGGCAATCTTGACAAAGTTCAACCTAGCCAGCCACTGACTATTATACTTAAGCTTAACCTTGCTGAAATTCAAAATCTTGCCTGCCTGCTGACGATAAGTTTTCATATTAGCTTTAACTTGAGCTTCAGTTAACGGCTTGCGAGCAGCCATTTTATCAGTTGGGTCGCCAATCCTGGCAGTAAAGTCGCCAATAAGCAGAATAACTTCATGGCCTAACTCCTGCAAACCCCGCAGTTTCCATAAAACAACACTATGCCCTAGATGCAGCTGCGGGCTGGTCGGGTCTATGCCATAGTAAACGCACAGCTTTTTGCCAGAGCGCAGCTGTTTTTCCAAATGCTTCTTGTCAATCACCTTGTCCACTCCCCTGCTCAAAACTTCCCTGATTTTTTTAGCATTAGTATTTATTGCCATTCTCTTTTTATTGTTATTCTCTTATTGTAGTAAAACCAAACAAAAAAAGCAACAAAAAGGTGGCCTACTAGGTTGTCAAGCCACCATTGCTGCTCACTGAGGAAAACCATAATATTGACGCCACGGCCAAAATCTCTGCCTTTCAATCCACAATTCAATCAACATCACCTCTTTACGAACTGGCTCACGTTCGCCTGTATGGAAAAAAGCTGTCGGCCGCTTAGTCTTTACGTCAGCTACTGTCACAAGATGCATCTCTTTGCTGCGCTCTCTATTTCTCATATCTTTCTCCCCCTCCTAAAATCCATATTAGTTTAACAGCGCAAGCGTTAGGGCCAGACCCGACGGCTGGGAATTGCCCTGACACGACAAGCTCTTACCGCCTATTCACTGCGAGATTACTCGCCACGCTTGCGCGGACACTTCTTAATGCTTTTTAATTCTGCCTCTGCTTAAAACAATAGCATATTTCTTATTCAACATCAACAAAAAAATGCCCAAGCGCGATTCGCTTGAGCGTTTTACTTTTCAGTTGACAATCTCAAGCACTACTGAACGACGACCCCATTGCAGAGCCTCGTCCTCTGAATGCATCCAGATGTCAACTATATATTTCTTGATTAACCTACCTGTGTCCAAAGCCCTAAACTCCTGACCATTGAACAGATGGGTTAATCTTCCTTTCTTATCAATTGTTAAAAGCCTGACCCGTGACCACAAAGGAATGTAATCAGGGTCAACAGCAATAGTCCCCCACCCGACCGGTGTTTCACAGCGAGTCAATTGACCCTCTGGAAACAAAGGTTTGGCATAAGCTGTTGCTTCCACCAAAATCATTTTTCTTTCTAAGGAGAGAGATTTCGGCAAGGCAACCAACTCATTGCCATATTGAGGACCATTGCCTCTGGAAATAATAGCGCAAATGACGCTAAATCCAACCAGTAAAATCAGTAACGCTCTTCGTATCATATCAAGAGCCCTCCTTTTTCGCCGATTCCTTTCATTGCGCTGCCACTGCTAATACTATAACAAAAAACACCCCCCTTGTCAATACTTGACAACACGCCGAATCTGTATGTTTAGAGGTCCAACCCCTAAACATTCATTAATACCTTATTGTAAAATCCTTAAACTCTTCTTGATAAACTTCTTTTTCAACCTCAACTTTTTCTACTTTGGCTTGAGCTGGCCCTATCTCCAGCCAATATAACAACTCCCCTACTCTATCTTGCTCTCCTTCAACCACAACCTCCATCCGACCGTCTTCAGTATTCCTCACCCAGCCAAACAAACCAAGCTTTTTGGCTTTTTTAAATGTCTCCTGCCGAAAAAAGACCCCCTGCACCTGACCTGAAACAAAAATATGCTTTCTTGTTTTATTCATAAATAATAAGGGCTGCCAACAACTATTTTCGGCAGCCCTATAGGCAAGACTGTTCTTGATTTAAACAAGCGCCAGCTCAGGCTCGTATAAAATTTCCTCATTTTTTACCTCTTTCTCCTTTTCTTTCTCTTTAAAAAACAAGCAGGTTCTCAATACTTCAACCTGCTTTAGAGAAAGTCCTCTAAGGGTCAAGGCTAGAGCTTGATTCATAACATACTTCTCGTCAAAATCGCTGCCTTTAAAGCCTTCGCTCAGAAACCGCCCTATGACTGAAACAGAGCCATCCCAGTTCCTTGAAATCCCAATTAATCGAGGATAAGAACTGGTACAAGGGATTAGAGAAAGTCCTGTGCCCCAGTAAAAAACACTTAGACGGTATCCTGCGAAGGCCTCAAAAAGATTCTTATCTACCTTCAGCATCTTTAGAATATCTGGCAGATATAGCTGGGCATTAACGATTTCACTGCCCATTGTCTTTATAGTTCTCATCACAATCTCCTCCTCTTCACTTGTTAACAACAGTCTTGCGTCTGCTTTTATTCTAACAACCCCAAACCATCCGTCAACCCCAAAGACTTGACCTTTCACCTTCTTGCATTGCGTCACACTCATTTACACTCCAACACAACACGACAATAATTTCTCAATTAACATCCACTACGCATAAAGGTGAAGGGTTGACAAGCTTTCTTGGATAAGTAGTATAAAAGTACAAGAACATTTAAGCCAAATTAAAAGCGTTATTACTCGGGAAAATGGGCCCGAGGAGCTGAACAGTGAAAACCAGTCCCCTCTTTCGGAGACAGGCCAGTAGCTGTCTCCGGTAGCTGTCCGTAACCAAACAGCAAGTTGATTATAATTGTCAGCTAAAAGACCTAATTGGCAACATTTAGGTAAATCAAGGTGGCACCACGGCTTTCTAAACAAAGACCGTCCTTGCAGAAATTTTGAACTTTTCGAAATTTCCCAAGGACGGTTTTTTTATTCCTTCCCAAGCCCCTTAACAACTCAACAATCAAAAGGTAAAATTATGTCACAAAAAGAAATGTGTTGTGCGCAATGCGGCAAGAAAACAAAAAAGCTCTTTTACAAAGTCTCAAAAAAAGAAGGCGTTGTTAATGTCATTGAAGTTATTAAAGTTTGCTATTCTTGTCAAAAGATAAAAACAAGAAGAGTTGGATGGTAATTAATCTCTAACGAATCAAAAACGGCTCATTTTCCAATGAGCCGTTTATCTTTTCAAAAAAACACTTGACAAAAGTTCTTGGGTAAGTAACATAGAGACATAAGAGATATGACTAACTTTTCAAGCACAAGTTGCAAAAACAGTTATTATGGATATTGGCATCATCAGCTTTCTGTCGGAAAGTTAGTTTTAGTTTTATAAATCCAAATTAATAGATAGATAAGGATAAAGCAAAACAACTTCCCGGCGGTGGAAGCTGTTTTTATTTTCACACAATTTTATGAAAAAGATAATCATTCTTGACTTCAATCGTACAATTTACGATCCAGAGACCAAAGAATTAGTCCTTGATACTAAAGCTGTATTGCATTGCTTGCTTAGACGCAATTTTGAACTTTATCTAATCAGCCATGGCAATAACTCAAGAAAAAGTCTAATCAATGATTTAGGAATAAATCAATATTTTAAGCATATTATTATTACGCCAGGAAAAACTAGAAAGGATTTCCAGCAATTAATCAAACAAAACATTGACCTTCGAACAAGCTTTGTGATTGGTGATCGCATAAGGCAAGAAATAGCTTTTGGTAATCTTCTAGGAATGCAAACGATTTGGATACGAAATGGAAAATTCAGCAACGAAACGCCCAGAAACAAAAATGAACAACCTGATTATACAGTTCGCACCTTAAAAAATGTTTTAAGGATTATCTGCTAATGGTGTCCTGTTCTTTCAAAATAAATAAGGAGGAGTAAAGATGAACAAGGAAATGATCGAACAAGTAGTTATGGATTCTGGTCTATGGGACGCAGGAAGAGAGGCAAGCCACGGCTTTATTCTTTCTCCAAGCATCTACGAAATTGACCAACCACGACGTGAAGAATTTGAGAGAATCGGAGTTACTCTTCACGACTGCCTCGGCGGTCTAGGCAGAATCATTTATATCGCCGCTGACCCGCGTCTTGCCCGTAACAAAACATGGCAAATGCTAGCCCGTGTTTCTCGTACAGGCATTCCTGCGATCTACCGCGATATTCAACTCACTAATCCTGGCAGGGTGCCTGCTGTTTGCAAAGTTGATTTTATGGAAAGCGCTGAAAACCACCTTTTTATCGCTGAAATTGACGGCCACAACAAACACGGGCTTGGCTATTCAACGCTTGCAGCCAGAATCCGCCACCTGCTTATGCCCAATGCAACAACATTCCCAGGTGTGGCTGCTATGATTACCAAGGCAGTAAAAAAACGAGGCAACAGCAATAACGAGTTGATTCTGCTCTATGCCGACCAGGAAAGATTCTACCTGCCAGAGTTTAGTATCTTGCAAGACGAATTAGCAAAGCTTGGAGTAAACTTAATTGTTAGCACAGAAACTCAATTTAGTTTACCGCTGCAAAATAGTTCCTGCAAACTATTCCTCGATTTTCCTTTCCTTTACCGCAGTCCAACCCTTAATCAAGAACTTGCCCGACTTTACCAAAAAGGGGAGGTTGACTTCCTTATCCCCCCAAAACCCTTCCTTGGTTCAAAAGCAATTCTCGCCCTGCTAAGAAATGACCAGAAGAATAAAGAGCTGGAAGCGATTCTGCGATCGCAGATACCTTCATCATCTCTTGAATTTCTTCGTGGTTACATTCCAGAAAGCTACCTTATCAGCAAAGGAATGGAGCGGGCTTACTGGGAAGAGATTCTTGGTAGCAAAAAGTTCGTTATCAAAAGAACTATTTCCAGCGGGATGAAAGGAATTGCTTTTCCTAAAGACCCAAAATTCGCTGCATTCCTTGCAGAGGCGTGTGGTTCTTTTTACCATTTCATTCTCCAAGAAGAAATTACTAACTGTTCACGCACTCTTAGCTATTTCACAGAAAAAGGGGAAGTTCTTGAAGGTGAATGGTACGCAAGGATAACTGCTCACTTTGTTCTACGACGAGTTGCTGATCTTGTTGTAACCGCCAGAAGAGACAAAAAGGTGCACGGCGCGCTTGATTGTCTACAGATCGGAACAGCAATTGTTTAGCAACACATCTTTGCGCTTTAACACTCAAAAACGGCTCATCCTTCAATGAGCCGTTTATCTTTTCATTCTGCCTAAACACAAAAAGCAAATTCGAACTAACCCCCTACTTTTCTAATCATGCCAAGCACTATCAGGCACATATTTGGGCACGCCAACATCTCGCCAAGTAAAATACTTAATGCTGTCTTCGCCATTTTGTTCTTTCCAGAGCTCAACCTCTTTTCTAACGCCTCCTTTTTGCAAAAAGTCATCTGGGCCTTCACCAAAAATCCATAGCTCATCGCAATGAAACATGAAACCTATCGTGTCCTCGATGCATTGCCTTTTATTTCCTTTCGCGCAAACCCAAGTGCCTATAAAATAAGGGATGGCTAAAAATGGATCGAGCGGTAAGCAACCTTTCTCATAAACAAACTTATATATATATCCTGAATATTTGATTGTTTCACCACTATGGGCACAATAAACTAACTTTTTCATTTTTTTATCCTTTCTACATTATCAACCATTATCCAAGCAGCTTGAAGCCCAAAACCAGTCTTATTAATATCAAAAGGCTCTATTTCTGTAGGATTTTTAAGGAACACTAAAATACAAAAGTTCTTGCCAGTAATATACTCTCTTATTTCAGGCATAATATGGCTAGTGCCTAAATCGGCTTTGCCATATTGAGTCATAATCTCTTTTGTCTTTTCTGGAGTTAGATTAGCAAATTGTAGAACTTTTGCAACTTTTGCTTTAACTGTAACGGGTTCGCCGCTATTTTTAAAATAAATATTGTCGCCTGATTTGATTCTATCCCAAGGAGTATGCCTTGTTTTATACCAACGGCTCTCAACTGTTTTCTCGCCAGTCAAAATCTTTTCAGTTAAACCCCAAGATTTCTTCATTATGGCAATATGGTCTACTGACGAAAAACCCATATTTAATTCTTTCTGCTGATTGCTTATCATATCTATTCAATAAATTTCTACACCCTTTGAATCAATTAGAACTGCTTACTGTTTTTTTAATCACCCAAGCACTCCCCTATTGTATATTCATCAACTAATGATAAAAACTATTCCTTTTATTTCTTTTTTTAACCACGACATAATTTTATCAACAAAAAATCAAACCTCAAACTTTCTAATTTCCCCATTAGCCAACCTTTTATGCAAGTGATATTCCTTTACTGGCTTATCCGTTAGAATAAGTGTCAAACAATGCAAGAATACTTGATGCCCGCATATGAGAATAGATCTGTCCTTATGTTTTTTTGCAATCAAAGCAAGAAATTCTTTTGCCCTTTCAAAAACATCTGCTATGGATTCTCCATTCTTAGGCTTGCAAGATACTCTGTCGGAATGATTTTGTTCACAATGCCTTGTAAACGTCCCTCTTGGTGTTCCAGTAAATTCCCCTAAGTTTCTTTCAACAGTCAGCGCTTCTATAACAACCCTTGGTTTTACAAGAGTAATTAAAAATGGTTGAATTGTCTGAATAGTTCTTTTAAGAGGACTGACAATGAAAAAATCATACTCACCCTTAGCAAGAATAGGAACTAAGTCTTTTGCCTCCTTTTTGCCTTTTTTAGAAAGCCCAAAATCCATGATTGAATCTGCAATCTTTTTCTTATTGCCTAATGATTCAGTATGTCTTAAAAGAAATAACTTCATAATTTTTCTCAATTATTTTTTAACTTTTGAACCAATTAGAACTGGCCTCTGTGTTTATTTTTCGTAGATATGCGCCAGACTGGGCTTGACAGAGTTTTTTAAGGGCGTACAATAATAATAGAAGCATGCAATAATAACTTAACGCGTTGTTTCTAATACTTCATTCAGAGTAATCCGTTTAATGAGACGTGCGAAGTTCGCACTTCCTTAAATGGATAGTTAAAGCGGATTACTCCGAGTGAAGTATTTTTTATTACAAACATCCTGAATTTTGCCAATTTTATCCTTTATCATTTCATACCACTTTCTTTCATTGTCTTCGAACACTTTGAAAACCGCGTAAGCGACGTAATCTGCCACCTGCAAACCCCCATGGCTGTAATGAGGATTATGGAAATAAGATAATTTAATTATTTTATCTAAATTAGGATGTACCTGCATATATTCAAGCCGTACCCTCTCTACTTCCCTTTCTAGTTCTTTTCTTAATTTTAGTTTACTGTCTTTGCGCGAAAAGATAATCTCTGTCCTGTTGGTTTGATGGCAAAGATTCTTTAATAACTGGCCAGCCATCACGCCATATAATCTACCAGGATTTCGTTGTAATCCAGGAAAGCATTTTAATTTCTCAACTACTAAAATATCTAGTTTTATATCTAATTCATTAATAAAGCTATAAAAACGTTCTTTGACTTCTGGATAATCATTACTAGCATGAAAACTATCTAGGCTATAAGAAGATGAAAAGATTTTGGTCAGTTCTTTATCTTGTAAAAGCTTTAGTTTGAATGCGGTAATTTCTTGCTGTAATTTCAATTGATTGACAGTTCTTATTGCTGCAATAACTAAGAATTTGCTGGCTTGGCGCTTTTCAACAAGATTGATACCTTTAGATGAAAACACTTCTGGTTTGCCAGATTCATCAAGAAAGATGAAAAACTCTTCTGTGCCATTCATAATTTTATCCCTTAATTATTTTTCAACTTTTTCATTAATTAAACCAACCCCTATTTTTTTAATGAATCTCTATACCGCGAACTTTGATGTTTTGAGAATTAATAATCTTTTTGCATTCTTTAATAAATTGCTGAAACTTAGCTTTGTCAGTAACAATCTCATAGCTCTTTGGAAACTCTTTTTCCAGCGCTTGAGCAAACTGCTTACCTGCTCCCCTCAAATTAAGAAATTCAAACCAATAATAATCACTAAAATCTTTTGTTCTTGAAATAACATCTCTTAAGTCAATTAACCCAGAAATTATTGGACTAACAAAAGTATAAGTTTTAAAACCTTTTTTCTTCAATATTTTGAGGGCTTTTATTCTTTGATTGTTAGCTGGGGCATTTGGCTCAAATAACTTTTTAGCTTTACCAGTAAAACTATTAATGGTAAAGCCAATCTCAATGTCTTTAAATTGTTTTAATAAATCAATATCTCTTAAAATTAAATCTGATTTTGTTAGAATAGCCAGCTTTATTCTCTTGTCCATATTTTCTAAAATCTTTCTGGTGAGCTTTAACTTCTTTTCAACTGGTTGATAAGCATCACAAATTGAACTCATAAACACCCAGCCATCGACATATTTGCCTTTGACTAGCGCCGGAGCATTAACCTTTGCCTCAACCCAACTCCCCCACTTGCCGTAATTACCCGGTCGCCACCTGCTAATAAATTTGGCATAGCAGTATAAACAGTTATGGCCACATCCAACATATGGATTGATAACCCTTTTTGAACCCGGTAGCTTGGTCCTAGTAAAAATACTCTTCGCTTTTGTTTTTATTACCTTAATTTTCATTTTCTATTTTTGATCAATCAACGAAAATCGTGCGGTTTCTGCTTATAATCATCATTTATCTCATTCACTTCCTCAATAGATAAGTTAGCAATAAAAGGTGGGTAGATGCCCTTGGAATCAGTCACTTCCTTGCCAAACCAATCAGGAGTTTCAAACTGCTCACAGACTTCAATGCTTGGGAACTCTACCTCGACAACATTAAGGCCCTCTAAATTGCCTTGATAAATATCAACTTCAGCTATTAAGTCCCGAGGCAAAGGATAGAAATAACGCATCTTGCTGACTTTTTTATTACTCTTACTCAACAACTGCAAAAACTCATCTTGAGCAATCTCTCTTGTTTCTTCTCTGCGATAACCTGTTTCTTGCGAGTTTTTGACAAAATGCTTAACTGTATAAGTGAAAACGTCTCCCTGCTTTCTGATACGAATATCTTTGATTCTCGAGTCTTTGTGATCAAGATAAGCCTGAACAATCTTAATCGAGCGACACTTCTTTAAATCATCTGGTAGGTGCTTAATCAACCAAGCTAATTCTAACTCAATCTCATTTTTCATAATTTTTCTCAATTATTTTTCAACTTTTCCCTCTCTATATACCTTTTTATCATAAAAACAAAGACAATACCAACAACAATAATAGTGCCAATCCAGAGAATCTGCCCGGTTGCAGAGAGAAAATCTACATCTTTAAAAGCATAGCCGAAAGCAACAGACGGTATTGCCGAAAAGACCGCGGTAATAACAAAATATCTTCTAAAACTCATATTAGTAAATCCAGCAGCATAGGAGATAACCTCAAACAGAGCAAAGCCAAACAACCTACCAACAATCAAGATCTTAACACCCGCTACCTCCACAAAACCATCAACCTGCTCCATTGTTTTCTTGCCAACAAGCTTGGCAACCCACTCTCTGCCAAATCTTCTGCTTATCCAAAAGTTAATAGCGCAACTGACCAACCCTGCAATGTATATAAAAAGGACTGTTTTGACAATCCCATAAATAGAAACTCCCAACAAAACACCAGGCAAGCCTGCCAGTGGAGCGACAATGTGCGAAACCACTATGTAGATAATAACAACCAATGGCCCCAAGATGCCCATACTTTCAGTAAAAGCTATAAACTCATCCGAGCCCATCACAGGCAAAAGCCATTTCAGAAACAACGAAAGCAGTACCACAACAATCAAGACCTTGCCAACCTGCCAAAGTTTTTCTTTGTTTTTCTGCTCCATTCTGCATTATACCACCTTTCTCCTGTTATAAACCACCCATCATTCTTACACAATAAAAAACCGCCATCTCAAGCAGTAAAAAAAGAGCCTATCTGTTCCGAGGGTTCAGATAGGCAAAACAAAAGCATTTACTATCTTTGCTCTAACAGCCACCTTTTATTAAAACCAACAAATAAATTGTTAGCCGAGAAGGCGATGGTCTGGTTTAGCTTGGTGCCACGCCTGCCAAGAGGCGATAGAAAGCCCCTTATCGTACTTTTTTTTCAACCGTCGGACGCCATTTACCTTCCCGTAATCATTCTAAACAATCCAGTCACCTCCTTTTTATAATGCTGATTTTATCTTAACAAAAAATCAACATCACTACAACCTATTCTATTATTTTACTTTATTATTTCACCACAAACCCCAAAACTCAAAAATCAGACCTGACCTCTACTTTACAAAAAATATTTCCTCCCCGAACGAAACAACATTCGAAACTGGCCCACCTGCCCTATTGTTGTTTGAAATAATTAAAAAGGCATTTGGCTGAAACAACCAAATGCCGTAATGTTCTACACTACTCTCCTATTTGAGTCGTAATGCCTAAATAAATTCCGAGAGCCCCAGCCCCCTCAGCTAATGCACAATCCACAACAACCTCGCCGTCAGCAATCAATTTGACTCTCCCTTCAATAACTTGAAGAATTAATTCCTGATTAAATCTATCTATCTGCAGCTCCAGTGCACTTATAAGGCTCTCGCACTCCTTCAATCTTATCTCTCTTTGTTCTATTACTCTTGTACGCATTGAAATAAGAGCGCCATATCCATATTTATCGTGCACATCCATTGCTTTTAACTCTTCGAAATCGTCCCTTTCTTTCCGTCGTTCTTTTAGTTGCTGGTTTATTGCGGCGCGGCTATCTTGTGCCCGCACCAACTCTTTCGACAATACATAACTAACAAACTTTCTATCTATCATTTTAATCTCCTCCTCCGCTTTGAGCGTCTTAACTTGAGTTTTGTAAACCTCACCATTTCTTTTCCAGCCACCTGCACAGAAATATGTTCCTTCTACATATTCATAATAAATTGTCTGATCGCCGTCTTCATAACTAAAGAAAAAACTTGGTTCTTCGCCTTCTTCTGCATCGCAAATCTTAACAACAGTTATGATTACATCTTCCCAACCATGAAACCACGATAGTGGTAGTTGTTTATTGGCAACCAACTTAAGCTGATCACCGACTCGTAGCTGGGAAAGGTTCGTTATCTTTTCCATTATAAGCTCCTTTACTTTTTCGTAGGATAACTATAATACAATAAGTTCTTGAACCAATGCTATTATTCTACCATATTTTATCCAAAAAGTAAAGGTTTTTACAATCAAAACAAAATCCCCTCTCTTGAAAGGGAAGATGCTGGCTCCGAGGGACGGACTTTGTTAAAACCTGTTTGTTGGCATAAAATGGCTACCCCACCCCGCTACTCACTATTTATCTTTAATTGAATAAGCCCAGAAACAGATGTTCTGGGCAATTTAGCAAAATATGAAGAAATATCAGGCTTTGCTTTTCTGCTTTTGTTCTTCCTTCTCATTCTTAACTATCACTGCATCCATAACTTCAACCCAGCTTTCTTCACCTACGCTGGCTTTTTCTTTTTCTTCTCCACAATCTCGGCACTTCTTTCTCAAACAGAAGTTATGTGTTCCACATTTACAAATCCATTGGTCTCCCCACAGCATTATTTATCACCTCACTTTTGCATATAGATGCAAGTCAAAGAACTGATCGCCCTTCTTCTGGTCTTTTTTCATTATCCCTTCACGCTCAAAGCCTACTTTCTCCATTACCCTCATGGAGGCCTTATTTGGCTCACAGGCAGTGCCAAAGATCCTGACAAGGCCTAATTGTTCAAAGCCAAACTGGCAAACAAGCTCCGTAGCTTCTGTCATGATGCCTTTTCCCCAATGTGGTTCACCAAGCCAGTAACCAAGTTCTGCTTTGTGGCCATCAATTCTTAAGCCAATACCACCTGATGCTTTACCGTCAATATCAATAGTGAAGTTCACTTCCTTGACTGGTTTCTCTGTTTCTTTTTCACGACACCTTTTCAGCCATTCATCAGCCTCCTTTTCCCCATAAGGGAAAGGTATAAGTCTTGTCCAACGACTTACCTTCTCATTATTGATATTTTCAATCAAAGAAACTTTGTCGCTGGCCTCAAACGGTCTCAAAATGAATTGTGATGCTTTAATAACGGCCATAATATTACCTCCTACCTGATAAGCTACCACAAATATCCGTTCAAATCAAACAAAATCCCCTCTCTTGGAAGGAAAAGAGCTGGCTCCCCACCGTGGACGTTGTTAGAACCTGTTTAATATGTCCAACTGGAGTTTGATGTAATAAAATAGCGGACAATCTTACAGGTTTGCCGTAAGTGTCCGCTATATCACCTAATTCCTTCTGTGCCAGTGTTCGTAATCATAAACCAAGGTTTTCAAATGACTGAAATCGCTCCTGTTATAAACCCCATAAGGATGCCCCTCGGGCCAATACTGGTCGTATAAGGGTCTACATTCACCTATTTCATAAGAACTTTCTTCAAAAGCCCACGTGCCTTGTTCCAAGTCAAGTTCTACTCCTTCCGGAACTTCTTCTTGAATACCAAGTGATGTAACACAGGGCTGCCATACCAAACTTGCGTTCTCCTTCCGTGGTGAAAAATAAGCCCATTGCCTTGCTCGCTACTCGGTAAACCCAATAAAGCCCTTTCAAAAGAAGTTGCCCTTAATAACCCTTGGCTGACTGCCTTCATCACTTCCTGATGAAAAGCCTCAACACGACATAGAATGGGCGTGGCAAGATTAGAAAAATCGCTAACAAGCCTTTTCGCAAAAAAGGCAGCTACGGGTGGAGTGTAGTAGAGTGTTGTTTTCCCGAACTGCTCCAGCGAAAGCGAATCATTAATGAAGTTCTCTGCACATCTTCTTTGTCTGACATCGCTTTCTAGTAAGTAATGGAGCCGTAAAATGTTCAGGGTACTGGTCGGGTCCCAATAATTCCGTTGAACATTGTCTGGAGAATAAAAGTCTCTTACCCAAACTCCCGTGCCCTGCTCTGTGGTGTTACGAAGCAAAAGCTCTCTCAACGGATTCAGTTGGCCAATATCCAACTTACTATTCTTAACCAAAAGAAAAATAGCAAAACTTGTATCCTCCCAATCAGGGGGATAAAATCCGTTAAAGTGCCAAATTTTAAAGCCTTCAACTTCGTGTTCGTATGCTTTTCCCTCGATGAAGTCCAGTGCTTTTTCTATGTAAGTACCCCAGAGAGCCCTCCAATTCTGATGCAGTTGAGCCAAATACACAGCCACCATAGTAATGGCTAATGTATCAACCCATTTTCTCGTTCCTTCCTGACGATTAAACATTAATGTAGGAACTTGCCCTTGTGCAGTCTGACTAGAAAATACTTTATTTAATGACATTTCTACACCACCTTTCTTTTAATGTTCCTGACCCGATTTAAGCAAAAAACTAGTAAAAAATCAACCCCCAAAACAAAATCCCTCTCTTGAGGAACAGACTTTGTTAGAACCTATCTAGTATGTAAGGATGTACCATGGACGGTACCAATGGCTGAAACAAAAATTTCGTCTGTCTGAGTATAATCCTTCATCCCACAGCCATACTCGATAACAACAGAATAACCAAATAACTTCTTCTGAGAACTTTTGACGCCACATCCCTCACAACTGAATCCACAACCATCAATTACTCCTTCCCAACTAGAAGAAAATTCTTGAGTAGCTTTTTGTTCAGCGTAATCTCTTGTTATCCAGGGACTCCAAGCAAATAAACTAAGCAAAACTATTAATATTACGATAAGTAAAATTATTTTATTCATATTTTTTTATTTATCTTACCTCAATTTAATTGTATAACAATTTCTTTTAAAATAAAACCTTCTCTTGGAAGGAAAAGTGCTGGCTCCGTCTACGGGACGATGTTAGAACCTGTTTGGTGGTATAAATAAAAAATTCACAGAACAAATCTATGAATTACATATATCATTTTCCTTTTATTATGGATTAAAAAGCGATAGGAGGCACAAATAGGTTACTATTCGTACCTCCCTCTCCTTTCTCATAGAGATTATATTTACTTAGTCTCAGCCTGTTAGCTGGGCCTTCAGCAAATCTATTATTTCTTGGTCAAGTTCAGCTTCCTCGGCAATCTCAATGGCATTTTTCCCGCTATCGTCAATAATCGTAACATCAGCACCCACTTCCAGAAGGAATCTGATATGATTCAAATCAACCAAACCTTTACTGAAAAATGCGTTCATAAGTGGGGTCATACCATCTTCTCCACGCTCATTAATGCGTGCTCCCCATTTTATCAATATCACGATTACACCAACACTTCTAAATTGCCAACAAGCACGATGGAGAGGAGTCCAACCAGAAAAGTCCTTCTTATTAGGATCCGCTCCAGCTTCCAGCAAAATTGCCACAGACTCCGCATTGCCGTTCGAGCAAGCAGAATGTAAGGCGTTCGATCCATCGTCACCTAATTCGTCTATATCGCCCTCCCAAGCCTTCAGTAGTTCATAAACCTTCAAAGCACCTCGACCAGTGTACGTATTCATCCATCCTATAAGCTTTCTGTGTAGGCTATCTTTTGACATTACTATACCTCCCTCAACTTTCTTTGGAATCTTCGCCAGTTTGTTTTTTCATTAGTTCAAGAATTTCATTCAATACTTCAAGCATGGGCAGATTGGCTGTGCTTGCTATTGCTCCACGCACCAAAGTAGGCATGCCGTCACCCAACAAACTATCAGTGGCATCATAGCCAACTGATGCGTCATAGATATCCTTCCAAATGGTTAGTATCCAAAAAAGGTTAAAAACTAAGATTATAATGCGAGAAAACAGGGGCCACCACTCCAAAGGTGGACATGGAATTTCTGGCAACATAGCTCTTACAACAAAGGAAATAATACCAATGATTAACATATCAAAGGCGAGCATAAATGCTCTGAACATCTTCTTTGTTATAAAGTTTGCCACCCCAGCATCCAGTTGTGCTGCTGATACATTCTGAAAGGAAATCGTATACCACGCCCCTCTAACTAGCAACGTAATAAAACTAACTACTGTTATCAGCATGGTAACGGAAGGAATTACAACACATAAAGCTATTTGAATTGGCATTACTAAAAAAGCAGCCAAGAGAATTGATTTGTGTTTCTCAATCCCGCTCTCCAAAACAGCTTCTTCCTCCTTGCTTAGAGCATCCCAGCTGAAATGCTGGAATATCCTGCCTACTACCGTTTTGTCTGGTTTCATTTTTAACACCTCCTGTGTTGTGATACATCCTTACCAATGTCCTGAAATAAAAAGAACTTTGCCTAATGGTCTCTTTGGTTATTTTTTACTGTTAAAACTTTGCCGTACCCATTCTTCAAGAGCGTCTTCATCCTTATGCTCTTTTATAATGAGTTTCTTTCTGCCTCCAGAAAGAACAGTCATAACCATTTTCTTTAACCTCTCTGGGTTAATTCTGTCCCACTTTCCTTCCCAAAAATTGTGGGCCTCATCAAGGGTAGTTTCAAAATTAGGAACATCCTCTGAGACCTCAACAGTTTTTCCACTTCTTGCGACCATCAAATCAGTAAAGTTCCTGATTTCACCTCCTCGCCAAGAAACCATTAAACGAAAGATAAATTTTGTAGTATTATCTTGCACGACAATCCTATCACATTGTCAAGCAAAAATCAAGCAAAAAGAGTCTCAAGTTCGAGTCCTACTCGGGGAGCTAACTTGACAAATAATACTTTTTGTGCTATTTTTAACTATGTCGTACACGGGCACCGAACGGGTTCAACCCGAATTGAGAAAAAAGCCAATAAAGGCAGGCACCAATTCACCAAACCCTTAGAGGGGCGAGAAAAGCACAGTAAACCATTGTGTTGTTCCCGCTTTTTTAAAAAATCGGTGGGTCCGGGAACCTTGCCTGTAAAAGGTTAGACAATTCGGATTCAAATGCGAATGTGGGTTGTATAGGTACATTTTACCAACGATACGTTATTTTTTGTTTAGACGCTCTAAGTGGAGTACCAGAGAGGGATTGCAAAATGAATGAAACAATCTTTGGAAAAGAGGGAGAGGCGTTTGACTTGTCTGTGTTGATCGTTACGTTCGGCACAGATTTACAGGCCGTTAATGATTTTCGTCGTGCTTTCGAGCGTAGCGATTCTCAAATCACGGTCAATAGTTGGGCCAATAATATGATGTCTAGTTTGGCCCTTACGCAGTCTCTTATTGACGTGGATCGTGAACGTGAATATAGGCTGGTAGTTTTAACTACATTCCAACTAACTGGTAAAAACAGCGCTACCACGGTAGAAGTATTTGACGGGGCTCAAGGTTTGGGGCTTGAAATGTGTCCGGCCTGGATGGGTCTGAAACTTCGTTTAGTTTATCAAAATCAGTCCGTTGGGGAGTGGCTTCGGATTGCTATGGAGCCGATTAAGGATTTGAAAGGCGACTTGAGCATTTTTGCAGTATGCCACATTCATTCCGGCCTTTACCTCTACGGCCACTATAGCCCTCCTGACCGCCTCTGGTATGCTGACGAGTATTGGGTGCTCGTTCTTCGCAGTAGTCCCTTGGCTGTTTGATTGCTTGGGACTTGGGATTTAGCAGAACGACAGGGAAAAGTGCCGTCTCTATTAGAGTTCGTCACTGATTTTTCAGAGTATTATAATCAATCGGCAAGAGCACATCCAGTGGGGGTTTCCGATGCGAGGTTAATCGAGGAAATGTTAGCCATCAGAGAGCACAATAGGACACTTGGCTATTAGTGCCAGATAATAGTGGTCATACTGCAGTAAACCTGCGAGATGACCACTATTTTATTGCTTCAAACCCCAGTTGGGCACAGAAAATAGGCTTGAATTTGGTCCAGCACACGGAGCATATAGCTTACTTTAAACAACAACAGGGCAGGCAGGCCAGTTTCGAACGTTGTCTCGTCCGGGGAGCCAGCACCTGAGCCCTTTATCTATAGGGGCTTTTTGGTTGACCCCGAGTAGGACTCGAACTTTATTTTTTAAATGTTGCAGTTCGGAACAGAATATATCTGTTTGGTGTTGACAAGTAGTATTTTTTGTGCTATTTTTATAATATCTTTGTCAACGCAAATCCAGATTAGATAACCAAGTAAGTATGTAACAGTAGCCATGATTCAAATTCGAATCTAGAAACCCTAACTAAGGAGGCAGGAAATGAGAGTAATGGTTTTGCATGTAGATGCCAAAGATGATCAAAAACTCTTTGAGCAACTGAAGGTTCACCTGAGTATCATGAAGCTAAAGAATATTTACTTCGAATATGTTGACGTAAAGGCTACCCCAATCACAACAGATCAGTTTAAGGGGTATGATCTGGTTGTTGTATATATTACCCCTACGTTCCTTGCTTCTTCTGAGGATTGGCAAGATCTGGCAGGGTATTTGGAGCATTCTCGTGTGCCCAATATACCTTTTTTCATTCGAAAATGCTCGCTTGATGGTACGATTTTTGCAGCTAGGATAAGGCCTAGCACCAAAGCCTTATCGGAAGTGCAGGACATTGACAACATGTGTGTCACTTTTGCTGAAATGATCGATAGAGCGTTGGAGAGTACGCCGGCGGTTATGCCATCAAAGAGTTCGAAGCCAACACCAGACGTAGCTGTCTTCGCCAACAAAGCTGATGTCAAACTCATGCAGGAAATGATTGCCCATCTGGAAATAGCCTTTGCAGGCTTGCATATTTGGACTTCTTGGAACATCGAAGCCGGAGCGAATCGTGAGGAAGAAAAGTTACGCGGTAGGTCAGCCAAGCTCCAAATCATAGGTTTGTCTCCTCAAGCTCTAACAGAAAATACCGAGCTTGTTCGCGCCATTAAGGATGATCATCAAAGACATGATTGTCTGGCGTTCATGATAAAACTAAGGCCGGCTCCATTTGTATTAGCTTTCGAACCGCGCGAACTGCGACTGTTGTTACCGGAAGGTTCAACGATGTCTCAGATGCAGACTGCTACCCGTGGCGAAAAATGGGTTGAAATTGTCCAGATGATACTGGGAGAAAGCAAGAAGCCGCGCATGAGTAGTACAGAGTTGACAAGGTCTTACTATGACGAGTAAGATTCACGTCTAAATATTTCATCAGGTGTTGCTATACGCAACAACACACCCCGCCTAAATTAAAGGACTAAAGGGGTGTTTTTTTATCAAGAAAAAAGAAAAATAGAGGTCAACTCTATTTTTTTAATTACTTTAAACAACAACAGGACATCTAGGCCAGTTTCGAACGTTGTCTCGCTCGGGGTCACCCAAAAAACCCTTATGAAGTAAGGGCTTAGATGACGGCTCCCCGAACGAGACAACAGCTTGTCCTGAGATTATCGAAGGATTCGAAACTAACCCGCATGTCCAATCGCTGTTTAAGGCAATAAAAATGAGCATCTGCACAAACAGCACAGATGCTCGCATTAACTAGTAACGACTTCTAATGATAAAATAGAATATCTATCTTGACCTCCCTCCAGCCACATTTAATCATTCCGTCACGCATGTTGTCGCTCGAGATCGAATCAAGAATAAGAATAACCTTATTTACTCCTCCAATCTCAACCCACTGCCTACGCACAACAGAAAACCAGCGTATTGAATCATTTAGGGCAATGGCCAAGCAAAGGTCATCGCCCGCATTTGGTGTAAATGGCAAGCCTATCTCCTTACCCATAATCACACCAGATACTTGGACCTGCAAAGAAAACAGCATTCTTCTTCTCCTTCTGGGATGAATGGTAAGGCGGAAAAAAGCCTCAACTCCATTCTCTTCTTTTTTTCTTCACGAAAAATGTTAGAAATGATCTCATCAAAATGGTCCACAAAGTCCACCCTTCCTCTTACTTCGAAAATAATGTCCCCTTCTAACAACTCTTTCGCACTGTCATGAAATCCAACAATACTAGGAGAAGAATGCCAGACTGTAAGAGTGCGTACAGGCTTTACTTCATACTGAAAGAAGCCACGTACACCTTCTATCGTATAGTCTGTAATGACTAATGAATCCCTTCCCCTTTCATCACTAACAAAAACCTGATTAAAATCTTCCTTCTTTTCATCTCTGGATTTCCAGAGACGAAGAATATCCCAAGCGAGAACATACTTTTCCATAAATGGAGCGAATGAAAACGCTCTGTTTATAAGCAAACCCTCGATAGGTGAAGGAGTAAAATTAATCACTACATCCTTTTCTTCTTTACCAAAATCCCTCTCTAGATGCTCATGCCTTTTTATCTTTTCTATCAATTTTCCTATTTCCGTCGCCATGATGTCTCCTTTCATTGTTTTTCAAGTTCACATTTACTGCAAAATATGTGCTACTGCCTAACGACCACATTATGACATGCTATAACTTCATTGTCAAAGAGTTCCTACAACTAAAGAGGCTACTGGTGTATGCAAGTAACATCAATATGTCTATTTCCCCTGTGTTTATAAGGGTATTGACATCTTTTTGAATGTATGATAAACTACCCATATAGTCGTCAGATAATTACTACAACTATATAAATATATGCCAAAAATTACAAAAACACTTATACAATTTGGATTTACCCAAAACCAAACCAAGATATACTTGGCTGTTTTAGAGTTAGGCGAAGGAAAAGCCCAAGACATTGCAAAGAAAGCGCACGTCTTGCGTCCAACTGCTTACGAGGTTTTAGAACAACTTAAAGAGATCGGGGCTGTGGGCCAATATAGTCGTCATGGCGTTCGTTTTTATATGGCCGAACCGCCAGTCAAATTGGAAAAAATATTAGAATCTAAAAAAAAGTCTATCCGTGATATCTTACCAGAGCTGGAATCCATGTATAATATAAGTGGATTCAAACCAAAAATTCACTATTACGAAGGGTTGGAGGGCTACAAAACAGTATATGAAGATACATTAACTGCTTCTGGTGGCCGTCTTTATGGAATCCTTTCCATGAAAGATTTATTTGATACAGTTGGGGAAGAATACATGAATGACTATATTGCACGCAGAATCAAAGCAGGCATTCATTTGCAAGTCATTAGAAGTGAGGCTAAAGACAAAAAACCTATCTGGAAAGAAAGTGCAAAAGAATTGCGTACTCTTCGTCTTGCCCCAGAAGACTTTACTTTTCCTTTAACCATGTATATCTATGATAATAAAGTAAGTTTAATGTCCTCAAAAAGGGAAAACTTTGGACTAATTATAGAATCAAAAGAGTTTATGCAAACTCAGAAAGCCTTGTTCGACATACTATGGCAGGCTTCAAGTAGATAAAACAAAATCCCTCTCTTGAGGGACGGACTTTGTTAGAACCTACCTTAATCAATTTTCTCTTCCCTCCCGTTCACTATAAATTATGTTATTCAGAAAAGAATCAATTGCTTGTTTTATATAAGGAATTATATTTTTTGGTAGATTATTGGACTCAAACCAACTTAAATCATCGCACTTATCAGATTCCATAATTTTTGGTTCGCCTTGCCATTTCTTGGCCGTAAAAAAGAAATCTACTCTCTCATTGTCTGGTATCCTCCTATTCATTGTGTGAACTAATTCTAAATCTACTGGGACTAAAAGCACATCTATTTCTTCTTTCGTCTCTCTTACCATCGCCTGCTTTAATGTTTCGTTCCCATCAAGGTGTCCAGCAGGGAAACTATAATTACCATCAAAATATCCCGTATTATGTCTTCGGGAAAGAAGAATTTTATTATCCTTTATTAAAATCAAATACACCGAAGGTGTTATTTTAAACCTCTCTTTTTGCATATATTTTATTCTGCCACAAATCCCAAAACTCAAAAAACAAATCTGGTCCTCTATGTTTATCTTGTTATATATGGGACGACATTAGGACCTGCCTCCTCGCCGCTTGAATGATAATAACAGTTCTGCTTTACAATACTCTGACTCCGAATCTTTTAAGTTCATCTACAAGCGTAGATAGTGGTAACCCAACCACATTATAATAGTCTCCTTCTATCTTTTTTATCAAAACACATCCAAATCCCTGTATGGCACAGGCGCCAGCCTTATCTAATGACTCCCCTTTTTTTAAATAATTATCTATCTCTCTCGAGGTTATTCTTTTAAAATAAACCTTGGTTTCCACTGACTTTGACACGGATTTTTTTGTTTTTGTGTCAATAATAGTAAATCCTGTAATTACAGATTGACATTTTCCACTCGTATCTTTTAACATCTTTCTTGCCTCACTTAATGTTTTTGGCTTGCAGAGTATCTTCCCTTCTAAAAAATTAAGGGTGTCAGCAGCGATAATGATTGCATTCCTATATCTTTTTGCAACATCTTTAGCTTTCTCTTTAGATAAATACCTGGTAAGTTCATGGGGTTTCAATTCTAAACTCATATCCTCTTCGTAATTACTGGGGTCTATATTAAATTTAATCCCAAGCCTCTTAATCAATTCTTTTCTTCTGGGAGATGATGATGCAAGAATAATTTTTTTCATATGCTTTATTCTACCAAAAAATCGTCAGAAAAGATAACGAGGATTTACTCCCCACCGTGGACGACGTTAGAACTAAGATTGAGGAGTATTCTGGATATATTTATGTTCCTACTCTTGGCAAATAAAAAAGCACATCACTGAATTATTTTTATACTCCAAAAAAACAAAACAACCCCGCACAAGCGAGGCTGTTTTCATGTCTGTCAAAAATGTTAGTCAACGACTACTTGAAAGTTATCACTTATTAATATCGTTGCTCCGGGTTTATTAACCCAAATCGACATACTGTAGTCACCATCTCCTGCAAAATCTTCATACCTAAGATTTATATGCCAACTTCCTGTCCCGAATTCATCGGTTACGAAAGTAAACATCTGCAAGCTCCCAAAGAGACCAGGGTATCCATTCCCCACGCTCTGGATAATAGCTGAACCGTCTGTAGTATTCCATGCGCCACTTCTTGTTCCTGGAAGTTCATCATGCCAAGTTCCGCTCATAGACCCATCGGTATCATCAATGATACCCTCCATATGCACGACTAAAGACCCTTTAATAGCAAAGATATTTATGTCACTACCAACAACAGAACCATCATATACCGTAAAAAATGACCCAGGAGGAATTGTGTCTAAACTTACACCGGTTATGTCAGTTCCACTTTGAGTCAGAATTAAAGTTTCGGGATAGTCTACACCTAAATACTCTACAATTATCTCATAGCTATTAGTAACATCCCATACAAGAGAAGATGACCATGAGTTAGATGGATATACCTGATATGTTGAATTTGGCGATAAGCCGTTCATTACCCCCGTGATAGCAACTTCAATATTTCCGTTGGGTTGATTAACTATAAGCTTTGAAGCTGTATCAGAACCAGGAATATCATGCTGTCCCCAAGGAAGGGGCATAACATCTCCAGAAAGATTCCAACCTACTTTTTGAGCTCCAGCTGGATTCGTACTTGGTTTTACTGCGAATACTGTTCCTGTTATTAATAACAGAGAAACAATTATAATTGCAGATAAAATTGTTTTTTTCATAATTTTTCTTTCTAATTAATGACTAATTATTCTTTCGACCTTTCTTATCCTCATATTCTTAATTTTGATTCTATTACTTTCCAAACATTTAATCAAGTTAATGAAAAAATTATAATGTCCAGTTCGGGATCAACCAAAAAACCCTTATGAAATAAGGGCTTAGATGTCAGCTCCAAAGGACGGACTTTGTTAGAACCTGTTTGATAAAAATCTGAATAAAAAAGGGTTCGGATTCCCGAAGGAATCAGAACCCCATAACAATAGCTTTAGCACCGATATCTTTTCGGTACTGCATGCTTTTGAATTTTATGTAGCGAATAGCCTCATATGCTCGATTGAGTGCCTCCTGAAGAGTTTCACCAATGGCCGTTACTCCAAGCACTCGTCCGCTCGAAGTTCGAAGTTGATCGCTATACATTGTGCCAGCATGGAATACAACAACGCCAGGAACTTTCTCTGCTTCAGTAATACCGAATATCGGAATTTTCTTCCTGTACTTTCCTGGATATCCGCCAGAAGCAAGAACGACACACACGGCAAAACCCGAATGCCATTCAATTGTTAGTTCGGCAAGTTTTCCATCAACACACGCCTCCAAAATATCGAGCAAATCTGTCTTAAGGAGTCGCATATAACTTTGCGTTTCAGGGTCGCCGAATCTTGCGTTGAATTCAAGAGCTTTCGGACCAGCCGGTGTCATCTTTAGTCCAGGGTATAAGCAACCAGTAAATGGTATCCTCCGTTCGGCGAGTGCGTCCAGTGTTGGTTTAACAATTTGTCGTTCTATGTTTTGCAACATTTCGGCAGTAACCCACGGCACAGGAACAATTGTTCCCATTCCTCCAGTATTCTTACCTTTGTCGTCATCACCAATCGGCTTGTGATCCTGTGCTGTTGGCAAAAGAATAAATGTTTTACCGTCACAGAAAGCGTGGATTGAAACTTCCTGCCCATCCAGAAATTCCTCAATTATCACTTCGTTTCCAGCTTCTTTGTGAACACGCTTCAGCATAATTTCTGCCAAAGCTTCTTCTGCTTCAGCAAGCGTTTTGCATGGGTATGCTCCCTTGCCAAGCGCTAATCCGCTTGCCTTTACAACAATCGGCACACCGTGTTTACGAATGTAATCTAACGCTCTGTCATACTTTCGAAAAATTCGAAATGACGCAGTGGGAATACCTTGGTCACGCATTAGTCGTTTCGCAGATGCTTTAGACCATTCAATCTTTGCCGCAGCACGAGTCGGTCCGAAAATCCGCAAACCTCTAGATCGAAAAACATCGACTACGCCCAGTGCAAGTGGATCATCTGGACCCACTATTGTTAAATCAATAGAGTTCTTTTCGGCGAACCGAACAAGACTCTTGACGTCCGTGGCTTCAATTGCGATATTTTCCGCCACATTGCAAGTGCCACCGTTTCCAGGTGCAACATATAACTTCTCAATACGGGGCGATTGGGCGAGTTTCCACGCAAACGCATGTTCTCTGCCACCATTACCAATAATCAAAACTTTGCTGATCATACTTACTATTCCTCCTTTCTTGCAGTATTTTTACTATTAAGAACTATATCTTCTTATATCAACAATTCTTGAAAAAATCAAGTCGTAAATAAAAACCGCTTTCTTGGCAATAAAAAGTTCTAACCGTCCTACTTGGGGTCTTAAATTTAAGTTCAAAAATAGTTCCTCCAAAGGACGGATTTTGTTAGGGCCTGTTTAACGTGCCAAACTGAAATTTAAAGTAATAAAAATGAGCATTTACACTTTGTGGCAAATGCTCAATTATTAGTCTTAATCAGAATTGATCGCTAAAAATCCATCAAGGGTATCTTGGATACGTCCACACAAATCCGGTAAAGTTAGCCATTGTGAAAACTTACCACAAAAAGAAACCCATCTATAGGACAGCGAAGAGGCTGGTAATATCTCCTCAGAACATAGTGCTAACCACCATCGGTAAGCGAAAGTAGTAGTTAGCCGTATTTGATAAGGGGCAAGCTGTTCAATCCTCTCGTACGGAATAGTCTCATTAATCTCATGGCGTTCTCCTGTTACTTGCCACTTTCTGAGAGATTCAGAAAAATCGTGAAGACCAGCTACTAGGAAAACTTCCCTGTGACCAATTAACTTCGTATATTGTTCTATGCCGGAATTACCTGTTTGAACAGGAATCAAAGGTGATGCTAGGATTAATAGCAACAAAAACACTTCGTCTTCCTCAACCGTTTGCCAAGGACTATCCATAGACAAAATATGTACCCTATTGTTATCTATCAATGGCTCTTTAAATCCTTCCAGAGAATCCTCATAACTGGATAAGAGGTCACTTCGGATGCCAGTGGGAAGCATGGGATAAACAAATCTGGTTTCAAGCTGAGCCCACCTCCTCCATAAAGCCAGAGGCAAAACACCACGTGATAGAAGGAGCCGTGTGGCAAAACGATGATGTATCGCCTCAGCAACAGAAGGACAGTTTTCTTGAAACAAAAGCCAAGAATCCTTTCCTTTAAGTCCATCTCGTTCAGTCTTTGACCGTAACCGTGGAAATGTGATAGCACGTTCAAAAACTCTAGTAATAATGTTGAGAGGTGTTTTAGAGAAAGAGCGAAGGTGCTTTGACAAATTCCCTTGATCAATACCTGTCTCTCTGGCTACAGCCAGTTGACCACCTGACTCTTCTACAAGGTGCTGAGTTGCCTCCCGCAAATTTGACATATTTCGTGGGAAATTAACACATGGTGCTGGAAGCTGTTCAATGTATTTCACAGCCAGTGCTTTTAGTTGTGCCAAAATACTTTTAGGCATTCCTGACCTGAGCCAATTCTCAGAAACATCAATGCGCACTCTGACTAAAGCGTCTGGAGTGGCAACAGTTTTATGTTTTTCAAACCAATCCTTAATCTGATGAGAAGATTCTGAAAACCTCTCTGCTGTTTCCTGAATAATCTCCTCCAAAGCTTGCTGCTTGGCTTCAGTAACAATAAATTCATAACGCAGGATCAAACGCTGAACCATATCATGCGCTATTAGCTGAAGAGGATTTACACTGGGCCATCTAGTTATGCCCCATTTGTCAGCATGTTTGAGGTCTTCCGCGGTAGAAGTGGCGAAGCTCTCAATACTCTGTGCTTTATCAGAAATAGATATCTCAACACTAGATAAAGCATCCCATATTGCCTCAAAGTTATCTTGCATTTGAGAAAACAGACTCCACTGCAACATTGGTAAACGTTCTAGAGGAATATGTTCATTCGTTAACGTGGCATAGGTCAACATTTTATTTACCTCCTCTCTAAAAAATTCGCTTTATGCTTAACTAACTGAATCACTATGATATTTTACAAAAGCTATTGACGTTGTCAATAAATATGTTAAAATAACTCTGTTTTTAAACTAAAAGTTAAATCAAAATATGCTTTTTACAGAAAATCAAACAATTAAAGAATTACTAATACAGGAGTTGTCATACTCCCCTCATTTAACTTTGGAAGAAATAATTGAAAAGATTTCACCAAAACTGAAACAAACAATAACTTTACAGGGCTGGTATAAAGCACTGAAAACTCTGATCGCTCAAGGAGTTATTATTAAAGAAAAAAAGAGGTACGTTTTAAATACTTCTTGGGTAGTTGATGCTCTCCGATGGTCACATCAACTAAAAAATAGCTACATTGATAAAGAAAAAGAAAGAGTGATTACTCTACCCAAAAAAGAGAAGGAGAAAGTAACTTTTAAATTCCCTGATTTATTGGCAATGAATAGCTTTTGGGCTCATCTTCTAGTTTTTATTGGTTCTCAAAAACCAAAAGATCCAATGATCTATGCCTATAACCCCCACTTTTGGTTCTATCTAGCTCAAAGCACAATAGAAAAACAGTATAATAGAGGTCTTGAAAACTTTGGTGTTAAGGTTTTCATGATTATTGGCTCAAATAGTTTCCTAGACAAATGGAATGCCCAATTTTTTAATAAAACAAGTATTGATTACTATTTTTCTCAAAAACCTTTTTATTCAGATGGTACAAAATACATCAATTATTTTGATGAATACCTCATTGAAATAAAACTCAAAAAAGAGATGGCCAAAAAGATTGATCACTTATTTAAAAATACTGGCTCACTTGCTGATATCTCTCTACTTGGGCTGATAAGTTTATTTCAAGAAAAATCTCCTTGTACAGTGACGGTATCCAAGAATAAAATAAAAGGACAAACTTTCAAGAAAAAAATAAAACGTTATTTTTAGTAAAAAGTTCGAATCCTACTCGTGGTCAACCAAAAAACCCTTATGAAATAAGGGCTTAGATATCAGCTCCGAGGGACAGACTTTGTTAGAACCTATCTATTAGTATAATTTACTCTACCCTACCCCGCTTCTCATTATGTTATTTCGAGTTTATCTACTCAAAACAAAAAACAATAATATTGGAAGGAATATATAAAATAATCCAAGAAGGATTAAAAAATAACCAAGAATAACAGCATTTTTACCAGAAAACTTAGTGTTTCTAGGAAAATAAAAGTAATTTCCAATCTCATGCTTAGTTATTCCACGAACCCCATATATAATTGACCTTATTCCCATCAATATCCCAATAATTTGAATAACGATGGCAATAGAAAGTAGAAAATCCATATTATTTTTCTATAAGAGAAGGGCAGATTGCACTCCCTCCCTCAATGCAATAACCTGCGGAGGATGGATTAATCTTTGTATAACCCACTCTGCCTGTGGTGTCAGCACAGAGCCAATAATTCTCCTTTTTATGCCAAAGCCTATACCAGAAGCTTTGATCTAAAACTCCTTGCCTGCATTCTGACGAATCACATTCAATAAAAGAATAGATGCAAGCTCCCTGCGAATTGACTGGTTCGTCGTATATAATTGTAGGCTCTTTGTTATCTTTTTGACCATAAAGTTCGTCAATTCTTGAGCAAATAGTTTTCATCTCACTATTATCACAGTTAAAATTATCATAATGACCATCTAAAGAATAAATATAGGTCATCACAGTCCTGGTCTGACTAAAAGCATTGAACATCTTAGAAGCCTTAAAACTAATCAAGGGTCCAGGGATAAATTGTAAAAAAACCCAAAAGGACAAAATTAACACGACTATACAAGTAATGATTGTTATAAAAATGGATTTTTTGCTCATAGCTTTGTTTAAAACGCTCTTTATGTATTCTAACACAAAACCAAAACAAAATCCCTCTCTTGAGGGACGGACTTTGTTAGAACCTGTTTAGCTAAAGATTATATTCCCAATATGGTTGCCACTTAAACGGCATGCTTAAACATTCTTCAAGGGTTATGCCGTTAACAAGTGCATCTAAGCCATATTGAGTAGTCCGATGACCAACCACTAAAACAATTTTGTCCGGATGATTTTTCTTTAATTCTTTGTAAAAATCGTGCACTCTCACCATCGCCTGTTCATAACTTTCTCCATTCGGGAAGGGTTCTTTTATTCTTTCCTTCTTCATATGGCCCACAGCTTCACTTGGTTTGCCGTTAAAATCGCCGTAATTCAATTCTCTTAATCTTTTATCAACAATGATAGGTATTCTATCTTCAAAGGCTATTTTTACGGTATCAACCGCTCTTTTTAAATCAGAGCAACAAATTAAATCTATTTTTATGTTTTTGAATCTTTCTCCTAATTCTTTAGATTGCTGAAGACCTAATTCAGATAACTCAACATCCTTCCAGCCGGAAGAAAGTTCTGCCTCGTTATCTTTCGATGTTGAGTGGGCCGCAAAATATATTTTCATAGGTTTATTTTTTCAACTTTTGAATCAATTAAATCAGTCCCCTATTTTCACTGCTTTCTATTTTCCTTTTTTCTTTTATTCTATTTCAATCGTCATTAAAAACTCTTGCCAAATCGGTAAACAAATTGCATTATATCCTGATATTGTGCTTGCTGTAATATTAAATAGCATTTCTTTACCCAATGGAACGTTCACCCCATTTGCTTGCCCCATTAAAACATCATTATCCTGCGAAAGCCAAAAAAACCCCGGCTTACTGCTTATCAACCCAGAAATCGCGGCCTTAAAGTCATATCCTAAGTCCTCAACTCTTTCCGGATTTTCTTGAATAAACTTAATGTCATCTCTTACCTTCTGATTCCGTTCTTCATCAATTACCACTTCAATGCTTATACCACAAGCTTGCCCTATCACAGGATTTCCTTCGAGGTCAGCGGAAGTAATCTCTATCCAATATCCTAAATCATTTCCTTCAATTTTTGCAACCCAGCCATCAGGTACCTTGGCCGTTAAGTCAATTTTTTCTATAGCTATATACGCGCCGTCATTATGTTCTTCAATCTTATAATCTTCTTTAGTAAAAAAATGCGATGGCTCACCAGCTGGTTCATACCAACGCCAAACAAAAACACTGCCGGCTATAATAACAGCAACAACAACTAAAATTAAAATCACATTTTTTGTCATAATAATTTTTATACTACTATTTTTAATCCTTATTATTCTATTTCACCACAAATCCCAAAACTCAAAAAACAGACCTGACCCTTTATTTTTTTTAGGCATTAAAATTTTACAGCTAATCTTCAACAGGAGGACAAACCGCGCTTTGTCCATCTACACAATACCCCTGACCTCCAGGATCTATTGAGGTGGACCCAACATATCCTTTACTGTCAGCGCAATACCAAAAATGAATTTTCTTAAGGCCAAGCCGTTTTTCTTCCGTCCTATTCAATGGCGAATATATACACGTCCCATCTATAGTTTTGGCAATAATAGGAATATCAAAGTCACCGCCTTCGTAATGCTTTTCAATTTCTTCACACAAAACAATCATATCTTGATTCCTACAGTTAAAAGCATCGTAACTGCCATCATTAGCATGCACGCTACTCATAATTATTCTTGCTTGGGAAGTAGCCGATATAATCCGTGAATCTCTTGCCACACCATAACGCGGTATGAAAGATGAAACAAATAAAGTAAATCCTGCTGCTAAAATAACAGAAATTATAACAAAAATGGCTTTCTTAAACTTTTTTTCTGGAACCAAAAACCTAAACAACTTATAAATAAAAAAGAAAGCAAAGATCGGTGTAAAAACAATAAATATATCTAAAACAATAAAAACAGCTATAAAAACATAAGATGCTATATTCATTATAAAGCTTGCCTTAAACAACTGCCTCCAAGAAGTTTTCTTAAAAAACAAACGTAAAAACACAGCCTCTATTAAAAAACTAAAAACAAACGCAACTCCAAAAATATAAAAGAGAGGATCGCCGCCTATCTGCCCGTAAACAGCATTTCCCGCAGCCAGCCCTATAATACTTGTAATCAAATTGACAACAACAGCAATAAAAAAAGCTCGTTTATTGATGCTCCATAAAACCTTTTTTATAACCTCCGCCTCTATAACGCAAATCCCTAAAAAAACCAAAAAGATAAAAGCTGGGGTATAATTTACTATAAACCCCATCGCTACATTCGCGCTACAAACCAAAGGAAAAAGCAAACCCGCAAAAATCAACAAAAATATGTTTTGGTATTTCATATTCTTTATTTTATTATTTTATTACTTTATTTTACCACAAATCCCAAAACTCAAAAAACAACTAATTCCTATTTTTCCAACATGCTATATAAAATTCCTTGGCTTACATTCGCATTACTTGGGATAATAAACGGACTTGCCATTTTCTCTGACAAACAAATGATATTCAAGAATGCCTTGTCAATCCCCCAAACATAACCCTTTTGAAAAGCAAATTTTGCCTCTCTTTCTTTATAACTTAAAGGTAGAATCTGTTTAATAAACTGATCAAGCGCTTTGGCATAGGTTTTGAATGGATGGGTTTTAGAATGGGGGTAACTCTCTAGTGGGATGCCCATCGCCTTCATTAAATCAATAATACAAGTGGAGCCGTAAATTATTGGCGTTTTTAAGTTAGCCGGCAAAGGCATTATTTGTTCCAAAAGATATCCCCTCATTCTTTCAATATCCTCTGCTACGGTAAAACTTTCAGCTAAATGTGGCTTTTTGGTAAAATGCTCATGTAAAAACTGCCCGCCTGACCGCATCCTATGAACTAATTTCAACTCATTTTTATTACCAATTAAAACCTGCACTGATCCGCCGCCAACATCAACAACTGTAAAATCATCTCCTCTTTCAGGAAAACCCTTCATTACAGCCCTAAAAAATAGAAGTGCTTCCTCATCTTGAGAAATGTTTTCAATATAAAAACCGGTTTTTTCCTCCATTGTTTCTTTAATTTTCTCTCTATTTTTAGCATTTCGTAAAGCGTGCGTTGAAACCACTCTGAATTTCTCAACATTATATTCTTCAAACAACCGTTTGCACCTCAACAGTTCGGTTATAGTGCTTTTCAGATTCTTTTCCGAAATATAGCCACCTGTTTCATCCATATTACAACCAAAACAGGTTAAATTGTTGGAAAAATACACTTCCTTAAACCCTCCCTCGTCCAATACTTGAGCAATCAAAAACTTCACCTTCAAAGTGCCAATATCAACAACCGCATAATTTTTTTGATTCCCCATAATTTTTCCTGTATTCTATTTCACCACAAATCCCAAAACTCAAAAAACAGACCTGGTCCTTTATTTTTTTCTAAATTAATCTTTTGACTTTTGCTTTTCAGAAACCAAGTCAGGATTTTACCAACTTACTTCATCAACTCTCTTATTTCTCTCCTCAACCTTGTCCTTTTCCGGACACACTGCTATATAATCGCACCAAGGACAAAGCTTGTTTATCCTAGGTAAAAGCTGATTATCATCCCTGGCTTTCTTTATGGTAACAATTATCATATTTTCAATTTCCACTAATTGTTCCCTAGTCCAAACTATATCATAAACTTTTGAATACTTAATATAAATCAACCCCGCTCTAATCTTTTTTGCAAAAGGGTTGCGTTTAGAAGCTATAACAGCATAAATAGGAATCTGAAGGTCCTCTTCCATCATCTTTTCTACGCTATCGTGATAAGGCAACTTCCCTGTTTTATAATCCCATACTGAAATTAATGACTCTGAATCCTGATCAATTCTGTCTATCTGGCCAGATATTGTAAATTCACCAGCCTGACAATCCATCCAATCCTCAAGAAACAACGGGGTTACTGACGAATCCATACTGGCAACATAATTCTTCAACATAGCAATCGTTTGTAGCCCAAACGACTTTTCTTGTTCTTTAGAGCCGAATAGTTGATTTCTTTCTTTGTCACTCCAATACTCTTTTGTAAAACTACTTTTCGGTATTCTAGCCCAAGTATACCTAACCATTTGACTCAAATCCTGCTCTTTCCTCTTATCAGCCGAAACCTTTGTGATGTCAAAAAGGTCCTTAAGCACCAAATGCATTGCTTTGCCCATAAAACTCAGTGGGTTTTCAACAAATGCTGGTTTTACATCTCTATCATTATGACACTTAAACTGAAACGGACACTTGAGGTATTTACTCAAAGTGCTGGGAAATATCTTTTTTGGAAATATATATGCCATAATTTTATTCTTAATTATTTTTCAACTTTCTTCTTTTATACCTTATTCTACCAAAAAACAAAACTATTTCTTATCTTTCACAAATTTTTATCAGCCCATTTTACAAAATCCAAATAGTTCTCATAGGCAAAGGTTAAGCCACCTTTTTGTTCAAACATGTCTCTTGCTTTCGCCGAATCATCAATTAATAAAGCATTCCTGTAATCACTTTCTCCTAACTCGGCCATTGCGATATCAAATAACTTACCGCTCGCCTCATGCTTCATAACGCCATAATCAAAAGAATTCACAATAACAGGAAACACTTTATCTAATTTATGATGCCCTACTGTTACTGTATTAAAAACATCCATATTATTAGTTACCAAGGCAGTCTGAAACAAATTTGTTTTTAGTTTCTTAGCTAAACTAATCAACCCAGTTTCAAGACGCATTGCCCTTACGCTTTCAATAAATAATTTACTCAACTCATCAAAATCAATGCTTGTATTCGTGCTGATAAACTTATTCACCTGATCTGATGTTAATTGACCTCTCATCCATTCATCAACCATTCCAACCCCAGCGCCAAAAACTCTTTTCTGAATAAATTGATGGACTTCAGGATACACACTCTCCAAATTAGCGTAAAAATAATCTTTTGATAAAACCCCATCAAAATCAAAAAATACCGTTTTTATAAAATTACTGCTCATATTTTCGTAACATCTGATCTAATCTTTTCAATAATGGCGTACGCCAATCATCCTCAAGTTGAGTTTTAATAAATCCAACTAAGATCTTGTCTTCATTTTTCAAATTCAAACTCTCCAACTTTTCACACTTGGCTAAAATCTCGTGATCCTTTTTTTCTGGTAACTTATATGTCTTTTCCATATTTTTATTCTTTAATGATCTTACCACAAATCCCAAAACTCAAAAAATAAACCTGATACTTATTATTTTGACTTTTTCTCAAACTCTTTTTTCAAAATACTAAGTCGCAGGCAATCTGTAAACTTTCCCTCAAAATAATTTTGCTCGCGTAAAAGACCTTCTTTTTTAAAACCAACTTTTTGATATGCCACTATGGCTCGTGGGTTATTAGCCCTAGGCTCAATCCATACCTTATTAATATCAAAACTGCTAAATAAATACTTAATTAAAGTTTTTAATGCGTCTGTACCATACCCTTTACCCATATTCTTTTTAGCGCCAATAATAATATCAAGGTCAACATTTTTATTTTCTATGTCAATTTTATTATAATTCACTTGCCCAATTTTCTCTCCACCAACTATAATCCAAAAACACTGTCCTTTTTCAGGCAAATTGGAATCAAAATAGCCGCTGTTCCAATGATCTGTTTTGAAAAACTTCTTTTTAGTACGTTTAGCTTTCTGCCCTTTGTCATACCAAAACCTACTGCCATAAGACTTCATAACTAACTGATAAAACTCATCTTTTTCTTGCCGTTTTATCGGCGCCAAAACAACTTTTTCTCCTTTAATTTCCATAAATTTTATTTAATTATTTTTCAACTTTTTAAACTAAATAAAGTAAAATTACTTATTCCATGCTTTTAAAAATTCGCTTGAATTCATTGTTTTGCCGTACATCACTGGCCAAGTATATTCTTTAAGTAACTTTTGCAATGTTTGTCTGGTTTTGACATCAGTCGTTTCAATCAAGTCTTTAAGAATAACGAAATTATATCCTCTAGAAAATCCGCTGACAATCGTAGACAGAACGCAACCATCACCAAATACACCGCTAACTATAAAATAGCGAATACCTTTCTTTTCGATTACTTCACAAAACTCTTCATTAGTGAACATATCATAATGGTTTTTAGTAAAAACAAGATCTTCTTCTTGAGGAGAAACCATATAAAATTGCTCAGAAAAGCCAGAGGTATCGTCAGAATAATAGCGAGCGATTGGATCAGTGTAAAGCTCATTTATATTCTCTGTAAGGAATTCTTTTCGCCAGGAAGTGATATTGCCGAAGACGATTAATCCGCCAACTGTCTTTCTGTATTCCTCTATAAACCTTTTCAATTCTGGAACCATCTCTCTAATCTTTGAAAAATTAATCCCCCATTTGGGTTCTTCACACTTTTTGTGGCAACATCCATTAACGATATCAATTACCAGCAAGGCGGTATTTGACGAGTTCATTTTTTTGTATAGTTTCATAATTTTATTTCTCAATTATTTTTCAACTTTCTTCTTTTATACCTCATTCTACCAAAAAACAAAACTAAAACTAGCCCCAAAAAATAAACAAGCGCCAGCTTCCAACCATCATCTCCCCTACCCCCAGCCACGCGCGCCACGCCCAATTCTAAAACATTCTCTTTACACTCCGGATAATATTCTCGACAAACAGCTGACAACTGCTTGCCATCGCAACACTGACACCCACATACTCCACTATGCCCAGAACAACAACCGCTCCGCGCGACAACCACTCCCCTATTCACAATCAAACCAACCAACACCAAAACAACCACCAAAACAACAAAAACTAAAACTACTTTTTTAAACATACGTCGTTGGAGTTTTTACTAAACAAAAATGGTCTTCCGAACCAGTGACAATCCTGAAAAGAATTGTCCCACATCCTTTCGAATGTGGACTCCAACGACGAAATACTGGTCAGAAGACCATTTCTATCACCGTTGGAGATTTTACACCATAGGCCGCAAAACGCAACCCTTAGGCACTCAATTTTTTACTTATTATTCTATTTTACCACAAATCCCAAAACTCAAAAAACAAAGTTAATCTTCTATTTTTCCTTACCTCACCAAAAAATTCTTGAGCTGGTTGTATTTACGATAGATACAAATTATAAAAAAGATGGAAAATTTTAACATATTTTTCTTCATCTTCCAAATTATGGTAAGAAATAAAATAAGTGTCATCAATCTTTTTAAAACCATTCTTATAAGAACCACTTCCCTCAATAATATTTTGAATTTGGTTTAAAACTTGAGTGAAGTTTTTCACTTTAACAAAATTAATAATTACTCCATAATTTTGCCTCCAAGTAAGATACCTTCTCAATTGATCAATTGTCCTTAAATAGACTTGCTTACCTCCCCAAAATTTACATTCAAAGATTAAAATATTCCCTTTTTTAATATTTAAGTAAATATCAGTTCTTCCCTTTTTAGAAAAAGTCTCGGCCGTAGCATTACCGACAAATATACTATTTAAGTTTGCGCAAATTAAATTTCTTAAATCTTCCTCTCCTAAATCTTTAAAGGTCATTGGCGTTTTCTCAAAGGTATCTAAATGATTATCAACGATTTCAATAATATCATTGACTTTATTCTCAGCTAAAACATAATCCTCGGGCAATTGCGGAGATGGCTTAACCCTCTTTATAATCGGCTTTTGCTCTATACTAACTCGCTGACCAGAAAGACTCTCCTTCTTTTTTAATGGGATATTTATTTTTTTAGTCAAAGAGAATATTTTTTGTTTATTTGTTGCAATTTCTCTTTTTTTACCCTCAATACATTTTTTAATGTAAACTAATAAAGATTGATTCTCTTTATTAATATCATTATTCTTCCAGTTTATCATTTGTTTTGCCATGGTTACCCCACTGTTAATTTCCTGAGCTATTTTATCTTCGTCGTAATCAAAACCATACCCCTTGGTTTCAATATTAAAAAAAATACGATTTTGCCCCCAATTAAACTCATCCCCAGTGGAACTTAAAGAAAAAGTAGATGATCTTAATTTTGATATAACATCTATTTTATCATTTGACTTAACGGGAATTTCTACCAATACTCTCTCGCATGGCCAATCCTTATCACCGTCTTGCCTGTAAAATTCTTCTCTCTGGTCAGCCGGTATTATTTTAACATAATTTTCTGACGACCAGCTAATTTCTTGAGTTTCGTCAATTTCTATGGGCAACAATACATATTTATCGAGATAATACTTTGATAATTCTTCAACATCTGAACCTACGATCTGCTCTGGAGACTCTCTTAAAATTTCACTTCTAACATCCTCGGCTATTTTTCTGTAATAACCTGATATTGATGGTTTATTGAACATATTTTATAAAATAAATTAAACTTGGTAATTTCATCCCTCAATTATTTTTCGACTTTTTGTTTGAGTTGCTTAATAACTCGTACCACTTTTCCGTTCACCATATAATCGGAAAAGTCATCTGGGTGTATATAGATAGGTGAAATATCCAAAGTAGACTCCGAAACCAAGACAATTTGCTCTGTGCCTTTTTCGTAATAAAACCTCTTCAAGTTAGCCATGCCGTCTATAATAGACAAAACATAATCGCCATTGTTAGGATGACGGTTTTCGCCATTAATAATCACATAATCACCATTTTCTACTGCACCCCCTTTTACTTGTTTGGCCTGGTTCAGCGAGTCACCAACGGCCCTTATAACAAACAGCCCCTTAGCGTTCTTTCTTTCCAATAGACCGGAAGAAACTCGCAGGTAACCCTCAATGTTCTCTTCGGCCAACATACTAGCTGGCCCACAGTCAGCAAAACCAATTATCGGCAAGCTAAATAAGGCAACTCCTTTTACTTTGCCACTCTTAACTACCTCAATAGAACCAGTTTTTTTATTTCTATAGATTAACCCTCGCTTTTCAAGCTGCTTTAAATGATGTTTAACTTTTTGCGGATGATCTTCCTCAATGAACTTGCCAATCTGACGAAGTCCCATTTTGGAAATATCCATCCGCTCAGATAACCCCAATATTTTTTGTTGTAAATAATGCATATTCTTTGCTTATTTTTATGTTGCTATTTTCCTTATTATAGCAAAGCCAAACAGGATGTCAACCCTTGTTCAAGAACACGGTTCAAGGGGCTTGACAGTAAATTACATCCTTGATAAGATGGACGATCAAAAACAAGCGGGGTCAACATTAAAAGTCGAACCCCGCGCGGAAATGTGCCAGGTCGATTCCTAACACAACACCTTAATTTTAGGATACCACATTTTCAATTTTTTGGAAATAATAAAAGTAATCTACAATAACTATGGCTAAACTAAAAAAAACGATCAAAAGTGAAATCAAAAAATACATGAAAGAAAACGGCGGAGCTTACTCTAAATGGTATGCAGGCGTAGCAACCTATCCAAGAAAAAGACTTTTTACAGAACATAATGTTGACGAAAAAAATAGCTGCTCGATTTACAGGAAGGCTACAAGTTCTAATACGGCAAGAAAAGTTGAAGAGTATCTCGTAAAAAGATTAGGGACCGACGGCGGAACAGGTGGTGGCGATGAATCCACAAAATATGTTTATGCTTACAAGAAAGCATCAAACACCAAGGAATAAGCTTTCCCAAATCAACCGAGCAAAAGCAACGGAAGATAAGTCCGTTGCTTTTTATTCTCCCCAGACCTCGCCGATTTCGTCTTTAATTTATTGTTCAAAAACTTCAGCGTAAAATTCAGAACCAGCCACTATTTTTCAATAAGTATTTTTTATATTTCAAAATTTTTCAAATTTATAGTTCTTGCCCTTTTAAAAAAATTCTGCCTTAACTTCTTGTTTTTCGGATTCTTAATTTCTTCCCAATAAACTTCTAATGCCTTTTGGAAATCAAAAAAATATCTAGGATTAATAAAATGCCAACTTCCCTTGCCCGAATTATCTTTTAAATACATCACGCCACAGTCTACTTTTATTTTTTGACCTTCAAAAGGTATTTTTAATTTCCCAACTTCATTTTTTAAGTCTTTCCATGCTTTCAGCGAATGATAAATAGTAAAAGGTTTTCTTTTTACAAGATATTCATGTATTAAACCACACCGCAAATCATCATAAATTATATGTCTTCCTTTATTATGTCTTTTTAATAAATTAGCATACTTCTCGCCTAATCGTCCAAAAAAAGCGTCAAAATTCTCGCATGATTTTCCTCCTTCGGTAATAAACGAACCAATGATTTCAGTATAAGCAACCTGACCTAATGCAGTTAAAAAATTTGCGCTCTTGCTTATGACCGCCTTAATGTCTCCTTGCATCCAATTTTTAATTTTTTCAAATTTAGCGAATAACTCTTGGTTGGTCTGCTTCATACTCTTATCTCTCTGCTCATTAATTTTGGTAATAGTAAATCGAGAAAAAATGATAAAATTTGATTTTCTTACAAACTTTCTAATTTACTGCAGTCAAGAATTTTTGATTTGTTGTTCAAAAACTTCAGCGTAAAGATTCTATTATCTTACTAATAGAGCTCTCAAAATCTTTTTGTATTTCATGCTCCCAAACTCGCAAAATGTTCCAGCTCTTTTTTCTATAATGCTGGTTGACTTGTTTGTCTCTTTTCTTGTTTCTCTCAATTTTATCAACCCAATACTTCCTATTGTCGGCAGGTACACGACAATGCTTTTTGCAACCGTGCCAGAAACAAGAATCAATAAAAATAACGGTTTTATATTTTTTCAAAACAAGATCTGGTTTGCCAAAATAATCCTTTGCATTCTTACTATATCTAAAACCAGTCCTCCAAAGGGCTTTTCTAAACTTAACTTCCATTTTACTATCTTGACTTCTTACCTTACCCATAATCTCGCTTCTTCTCTTTTTTGAAACATTGTCAGTCATAATCAATCGTCAAATAATTCCACCGGGTTGATTTTGAATTGCAGCATTTTTGCTGTTTCTCTGCCAGCATCGCCGCCTTTTCTTTGCATACCTATTCTGCCAATTTTCAAACTACCCATTGATGTTATTCTCACATCCCCGCTACCAAAAATATTCATTGCTTCATTAATCGATTTCAAAACCCATTTCTCATAATCATAGGCCTTCAAAATAACTAACATCCAATCAGCGGAAAACTCTCCCCTCCCCTTCAATACATCTGAAACTATTAATATCTTGTTTTCCTCAAAAAAATTAACTATTTTTTTCTGTTTATTTTGATGCATTTCTGAAAAAAGCATCCTGCGAGAATCTTTCAAACCTCTTTGCTTTGGCTTTATCTCTCCAGTAAAAAGTTTAAGAGTTCTTTTTACATCTGCTGGAATATTCCAAAGCTCGCTATATTTATCAATCCACCTTTTATCAATCTGATTAAATCCTTGCGCATTGCTCACGAGCTTTACCTGCAAGTTCTGTATATCAGATTGAAACCTCAATTTAATTATTACCCTAACTCTTACTTGAATATCAGCTTTGTATTGCCCTCGTATTTTAGAAGCCTCAACATACTCGATATCACTTGTATCGTAGTTCATTGCTTTAAGCCATTCTTGAGCAACTTTATCTTTTTTCCAACCATTGAATCTGTCAATAACATTTTGCTCATTCTTAAAACCACCCTTTGCTGTTTTAGAACCTAATATTACTGCTTTTTTTCTTCGTGGCATATATTAATTATTTTAGAATTTCTACAACTTGATTAAAAATCGCCTTTAATACAGGCACAGCAACGCTGTTCCCGAATTGTTTATAAGCTTGATTATCATTATCATGTATCTTAAAACTATCCGGAAAACCCATCACTCTTGCGCATTCTCTCGGAGATAACTTTCTAACCTTTCCATTCACTAAATAAGCCCCGGTCTTACTTGCCGCTCCGCCACCATAAGCTGAAAGCGTAATGGCATGTCCTAAGGAGCTGTAAATCCGCTCGCCCTGACCGCCATTGTTGATAGTCCCGATTCTAATTGGCTTCATTGGATAACTCCCAAACAAACTACGACTCACTGTTGCTATTTGAAATCTTATATCTTTTCTGTCAATAATATACTTCTTTGTTTGTGTATCATCGTCCAAAAAACTTTTCAATGAAACTGTTTTATTTGTTGGCTTTGGAAAAGAAAAATCTCTCACCCCAAAATCTTTTCTAAAACAAAGAAAATAGATTCTTTGTCTTGACGTTGGAGCTCCATAAAAACTAGCATTTAACACTTTATAAAAGATATTATACCCAATATTATCTAGCGTTTTCAACACGACTTTTAAAGTTTTGCCTTTATTATGCTTTTCAAAATTTCTCACATTTTCTAAAAATAGAATCTCGGGCTTATGACGCTTAACAACCCGAGCTATATCAAAAAATAAAGTGCCTCTTGTATCTTCAAAACCTCGCTGTTTTCCTGAAATACTAAAAGCTTGGCAAGGAAACCCTGCGCAAAGAATATTGTGTTGTGGAATATTCTCCTCTTTTACTTTTGTAATGTCGCCATCTGGCGCCTCCCCAAAATTCGCCTCGTAAGTTTCTTGGGCAAAACTATCCCATTCTGAACTGTAAACACATTTCAAACCAAAAGACTCCAATGCTAATCTGAAACCACCTATTCCAGCAAATAAGTCAATAAACTTTGCTTTTTGGATATTAAATTTTCTTTTATTTGCCATAAACTTAATTTATTACACTAATAGAATACCGCTCCTTATTCTTTCCAGTTAATTTTTTAACTTTTGAATTTATTAGAGTTGATCCATTTTTCTTAAATCATTCAATTTATTTTTAGAACTTATCTTTTTAAGATAATAAAGTTTTTCTTTGACCTTATTTTTCTGTTTTCCATTGCTATTACTTTTGTATCGTTGGTAATGCTGTTCAGCCACTTCTGTTTTTCCACATTTGTTAAATGCTTTTAAAATCTCGTTTGCCGGCATAATCCCCTCATCATTATAGCTTAAAAGCAGATGCCTAAAATTTCTTTTGTTTAGAATTTCTTTAAGCGCTCTCAACCCTGTTTTTGCATTGCAAAATTCTGATTTCTGTTCTAAGTAAGGTCTCATACCAGTAATACCCTTTACGGACGGATTGTCCCATTTGGCAATAGTTTCTAAAATATGATAATTTGGCGCGTACTGTCTTCCATTATAAGGAGGGTCAAGATATAAAATATCTATACTTTTTATTTTATCCAAAAGGTCTAAACCATTGATGTTAAACACCTTATGTGTTTGCTTGCTCTTTATGATTTCAGGGATTTCTAATGTTAGTTTCTTAAGAGCCCTTTTGTCCCAACTTTTCAGAAAGGCAGAATAAGTTCCGCTTATATTAGCCACAAATGGAACTGATTCAATAAGAGCGCAAAGTAAAAAGTAGTATTCTTGGCGATTAAGTAATTTTGCTTTTTTCCACTCTTTTATCTTTTCTCTGACAGCATCAATTTTTTTCGCATTATTACCAGTAAAATATTTTCTAACATAAGTCTGATCATCTGTGCCTTCTGGTGAATAATTTTTAAAAATAAAACCTTCGGCGCCCTCTAAATCATTCAAGTACCTAATGATTTGTTTCGCATTTTGGCTTTCACTTGTAAATAACGTCTGTTCTAAAGGATTAATCTTTAAACATTTCAAAAGTTTTGTGAATTTTGGATATTTATTTTGTTCAATATAAACCTTTTGTAAAACATAAGAAAAGTATAAAAGGTCAGTTGAAATAATTTTATACCCAAGCCGCTTAAAATGTTTTGCTACACTGGCTGTACCAGAAAAAATATCACAAAAAACCTTGCCTTTGATATCTTTTTCTTTTATAAAGACTTCTATAAAATCAAGTAAATTTTCTTTACATCCTATAAAACGCATACAATTATTTGATAACTAAAATTAACCCTTAAAAACATCAAACACTTTGCCAATGATTAAAAAATCATCTGCCTTGCTTAAATAAATAGGCTTATGCTCCGCATTCGTGGACTTTGGAAAAAGCCCGAGCGTATTTTTATCTATTATCCTAAACTCTTTTAGAGTGAGAGCGCCGTCAATATTAGCAACGGCAATATCTTTATCTTGAAAATTTTTATCATCTCTATTTATAATAACATAATTACCACTCTCCACTACCTTTTTTTTAATCTTTGCCAAATTCATTGAATCTCCAACAACCTTAATGGCGAAAAGATTATTATTCTTTTTGGGAAGAAGAGTTTTGGCTATTTTTAAGTATCCTTCAACTGCCTCTTGTGGTAAAAAACTCGGCGCGCCAGCATTAACCCATCCAAAAATAGGGATACTGCAAAAGTTTCTTTGTCTCGTATCAAGCAATTTTATCTCTCTTGCCCCATGCCCTCTGTGGATAAAACCTTTTTTCTCTAAGCTCTGCAGATATTGATGAATGCTACGCAAACTCTTAAAATCAATCTCATACTTCTCTGACAAAAATCTTTTCAGTTCTCTCAAAGTAGGCATCTGATTATGTCCGGCGAAAAAATCTTTCAGCGCTTTTAGAATCGTTTGTTGTTTTGATGTTAATTGATACATGTGTTTACTTTGTTTACTCTATTATAGACAATCAAAAAATCCTGTCAAATATCAAATTGTGGAAAACTCAAAACGCCATTCTGATTTATCAAAAAATTTGGGAACAAAAAAGCCCGGGGTGAGCGGGCAAATTTGAAATTAAAACAATGGAAATACACCACGGTACAGAATTTATTAAAAATGGTCTAATAGCAAATATCTTTTAACAGCAATGAAGCTGGGAATAATTGCTATCGCTAAAGAAAAAGCACTCAAGAACATAAAACTATTAAGAAAACTGCCTGATATGAACCAAAGAAACACAAAACTTACTATTATGATAAAAGCGGAAAAACATCCGATAATCAATCCTATTGCAACAAAGGAGGACTTGATAAAAAATGAAGAAGCGCCTACTAAACTCATTATTTTTATCTCATGCTCACGGTCGTAAATTAACAATTTAGCATTCTGCAAAAGGAATAAAAATACAATAAACCCTAAAACAAATACTGTAATTATCTCAAATTTTGAAAATAAAAGTATGGAACGCGCCAGTAAAAACGTAAGAATCGCCACAACGAAAACACTGAAAACATTACTAATCCATTCTTTTTTAAAATCATTCCAGCCATGCCCAAGAATTCTTCGGATATAGTAAAAATTTATTCCTCTGCCAAGTGAAACCTCGGCATTTTTTGTTTTAATACGGCCTTTTTTTTGTAAAAAATCAATTAGCTCGTCTCTATGTAAAGTATCAACACCTATATGACTTAAAAAAACATTCATTTCTTGTTTAAATTCTTCAAGATCAATTCTTCTCGATTTGCTAAACTGATTCTTCAGCCATGCATAAAGCGCTGCTGCAGTAAAACTAGCTCCGGTACTAAATGCAAATTGTGATATAAAGTTTTCTAAATCCATTAAACTCCTTATTAAAAACTCTTTTCGGGCTTCCTTGTGTAAATTAGTTATATTTTACCCCTTTTTGAATGACTTTTCAAGAAATTTGGGAACAAAAAAGCCCAGGGTGAGCGGGCATAATTTTTGAGTTATTTTGATTAAAACAAATGATACCATTTTTTCTCGGCAATTTTTCTAAGTTTATCTACTATAGGCGTGTTATAAATGAATTCAATTTTTCCTGAAACATCTTTTAATATTCTGCTGGCATTTAATTCAAATTGTTGTGGAGCTTGTTGCACACTTTCTTCCGGGGATATTGGTAATGTTTGCTGCTGCCCGACTGGTACCATTAGTTGACTTTTCTGTCGCGAGATGATACTAATAATGTGGTCTAAATATGCTGCATTTGCATAAAAACGGGTTATTAAATCAATCTGCGTTTCTTTAAGGTCCTTTACAAAAAGATGTATGTTGTTATCCCAATTATTAGTTGGCAATAATTTATTGGCTAAATAATAATTGTAGCCTTGATCTCTTGCAATCCTAATTTGATGTTCCGCATACCTTATTTCTTGCAAAATAAGTCTCGCTATATCTCTCTTGCTATCTTTCCTTTGTTTGATATATAAATAAATAGCAGACCCTCCAACTAAAGCAACGAAAAAATTCGAATTGAAAAATTTTATAATTTTACCTATCACAATTCATAATTAGAGCTTTATTTCCAGCCCTGCTGGAGGACGTGCCAGACAGTCCGTTGTTGAGGCACTTGGATTGGGCCTTGAGGTGTTTGCTGGGTGATATTAACCTGACCTTTTTTGTATTCAATCACAAGTTCAAAGTAATTCTCTTGCTGGGCAGACTCAATTAAAGCAATCTTGTATTCTTTCTTGTTAAACGACTGGTTCTCGCCGAGTTCGGTGTCTGGGTTCCATAAAACACCAAGCTGCATTTCTTTGGTGTATTCTTCGTGCAGTTCGGACATTGCTTGCGACAAATCCTGATCGGCATTTGTAACTGTGTTTAGACCTAGGTCTTCTTTGGCCTCTTTCCTGCCAATGAAATACTGGTGGGAATAAAGTTTTTCAGTAAAGTAATCTACTATCTTTTTAATTTCCTCTTCCTGCATTGGCTCTTTGTGGCTCTTTAAAAGTCGCTCAGCTAAAATACGGATAAGGTTGTGGGTTCTGTTAACATTGCCTAGGGCCAAAGGATGCACTTGCGGGTTTGCGTCAACAAACTTGTTGAAAACCTTGACAAGCTCTTCGTCTTTTTGAATACCAAACTTGTTCTTTGCCAAGTCAAAGTATGCCATAACATCCTCTACTGAAATTGGTATCTTTTTCTGAGGGTTTTTAGGGTCTGAAGGATTAAAAACATTGGCTGTTGAAGGGTCTATTGGTGAAATCTCTGAAAGGTCGCTCATTACTATCTCATCTGCTCCCAGAGCAATCATTGTGGCTGCTGAATGAGCCTTGTACGGCACTAAGACAGAGAACTTATCACAATACTCTCTAATCATAGAAACCAAACGCCAAGGCACCATTGTGTCTCCACCAGTTGAGTATAGAAAGAAGTCAATTTTATCTACTTTACCAATAGCGCGAAGTTGCTTGCTTATCACAGGCACAACATCCATTGCAACACGGGCGCTAACAGGGCCCTGTCTGTCGCTTGTTAGGTAAGTAATAACCTTTGAATTGCGCAGTTTTTCAATTTTTTGGATTAAATCTTTTTTAGGCATATTTTTATTATTATTTGTTATATCATACTCTTGTCTTGGTGATTTATCAAGGATTTAAAACAAAAAAGCCCGAGCTGCCGGGCAAATTCAGAACATAAAAGTTAAAAACACTTTTCTATAAATCCAAATACATAACAAACTCACTAACCAGCCTGTCTTTGTATTGGATTGCTTTTGGGACTTGGGCTACTGTCTTAAATCCTATCTTCTCATATAAACCAATAGCTGGTTTGTTATTAGCAAACACTCCCAGTTGAATTATTTTTGGCTTGGGCTTTAATTCTGTTTTGGCCAGCTTAATAATCTCTTTTGTTAAAAAAGAACCCAAACCGATTCTTCTATAATCCCTGCCTACTGACAAAGCAAAACTGCCAATATGATTCTGTCTTTCTATTTCTAACTTAATACTGCCAAGCCCGGCAACCAAACCTTTATACTCAGCAACCAAACAAACGGCCTTTTTATTTGCAACGTTCTTCAACCTGTCCTTGAGCCAATCTTTTTCTTCTGCAACTGTTTTCTTGGTCTTCATTAATATCTTGGCATCTTCTTCAATCAAAAAATTAAGACTATCAGCAAATTGCTTAGCCATTGCCAAGTGCCTTTTTGATAATTTGCTGATTGTTATCTCTTTCCCGCCAAATTGTTTTGCTCTTGAATAAACCATTGCCTTATACTCTAATTTACCTTTATTAATCTGATTTTTCAAGAATACAAAAAGCCTCAAAAACAAAACTTTTCAATTATTTGTCTATAAACACTAATTGCTTTTTCAAAATCCGCTTTCTCAATGAATTCATTTGCCCTGTGGGCCTGCTTAATATTGCCAGGACCCAAAACAATTACTGGAATACCGTATTTTTGATAACAACAGGCTTCGGTTGCGTAAGAAACAGAAGTTGATTTCTGAGCAGTGACTGCTTCAATAATAGAAAGGTTATTCTTGCTGACAGATGAAAACATCGGCGCAGCCACAAAGGTTTCCTTTATCTCTGCCTTGACGATACTCTTGCTTTCAATCAAACCTTGAACAATTTCTTTTATGCTCTTCATTGTCTCTTGGCCCGCATACTTTGAAATAGTTCTAAACTCTAATTCAATAGAACAAAAGTCCGGCACTTTATTAACCGCTGAACCTCCTTTAATCTTCGCTATATTCAAAGTTGAATAAGGCGGATTAAAAACCAACACCTTGTCTTTTTTAATATCCAAAGACAATTCTTTGAGCTTGAGAATAAGCTGGCTTGCTGCTTCTATAGCGTTTAAACCAAAGCTAGGGTCGCTACTGTGCGCTTCCTTGCCGAAAAGATCTACTCTTAAAGCAATCACTCCTTTGTGAGCCAGAACCGGCTGCAAATTAGTTGGCTCTCCAACTATGGCTATGTCTGGCCTTTTGATTAAACCAGATTCAAGTAATGTTTTAACACCAGCAAAATCCTCTTCCTCGTCAAAGGTAAAAACCAAAACCAATGGTTTTTTCATCTGCCTGTTTTTTTCAGTTGCTTGGCAAGCAGCCATAACCATAGCTGTTAGAGCTGCTTTCATATCGACTGCGCCCAAACCATAAAACCGTCCCTGCTTCTCAACTAACTGCCAAGGGTCAAAAGCCCAATTCAGGCCTGCTGGGACTGTATCAGTGTGACCAGACAAAAGCAAGCCACCCTCTCCCCTACCCTTTACTGCTACTAAGTTAGCTTTTATAACAGAACCAACTCTGCTTTCTTGAATGATTGTTTCAAAACCACTATTCTTTAAAATCTTCTCAAGAAAAAAAACTAAGGGCAAATTGCTTTTACTGCTTTCAGTATTAAATTTTACTAATGAGGTTAAAATAGATATTGGATTAAACATATATTTTTTGTTAAGGGAAAGAGGATAATATTATCCTCTTTCCCTTTAAGCTTGTCGAGGAGCTTTTTTAAAACCAAACTAATGTTTCAGGTCTAAAACCCAGTAACTTCTATCTTGATGTTTTTCGTCAAGCACAGACAACTCTTTAAAACCCAACTTACTGTAAAGAGCTCTGGCTGCAAAAGCCTGGATATCTGTTCTTAACAAAGCCAAGCTAAAACCTTCACTTTCTATCGTGCTAAGCAGGCGCCAAGATAATTCCCTGCCCAATCTATGCTTGCGCAATGCCTTATCTGTACCTAGCTCATCAATATAGAATACCTTGCTGTGGTTAGTAAAAAACATATCTAGCTGGTTACTGCCGCATATCTCTGCCATTCGTTCTTTACTGACTTGATACCCCCAAGTAAAGCTAGCTACTTGACTATGGTTAACTGCAACATAGCCAAAGGCATTTTCCTTAATCAGTTCTCCTTGAATATCACACATTACTCCTTCTCTAGTCCAAAAGTTCTCATTCCAAGGAGGCTCTTGCCAAATCTGGCAGTAAAGCTCAGCTGTTCTGCTTAAATAAGGACTGTCAACAGTTAAAGGTTCTATTGTGTATCCTTTATTCCTTTTTGACTCAACCATTCCCACGCAATGACAGGCAGGCAAACTGCCATAATCCTTGCATCGAGGACAAACACCCCACAACTCTTGAGGCAAACAACATTTAGGCAAAAAGGTTAATCCCTCTTTCTGAAAGATGCTCTTTGAATCTTGATTTGCTAAAGCAATAATCTTAAATTGAGGAAAAAGCTTTCCAGCTAAACCATAAATATTCTGACCCAACTTAGCGCCAATCCCCTGTCTTCTGTATGGCTCTTTTACCACTAAAGAAGCAAGCTCAACAAGTCGCAGTTCTTGCCAAGGAAAAAGACTGATATAACCAACAAATTGACTACCCAAAAAAGCCCTACCTTCAATAATTTCTTGTTCAATCTCTTTAATGCCCTTGAGAAGCATCCTGTTCCTTTTTGCCTCTAAATTAATCATCTGATAAATCTCTTCAGCAAATCTGGTAAAAGATCTGTTGCCAAGTAAAATCCTAACTTTTTCTTCTCTCATTTTCTACTTTCCTTTCTTTACTGCAAAAACACATTGTTAAAGTGCTGCTGGAATTAAAAAATAGCCCTCGACAGGCTATTCTTCTGTTCCTAACAATACCTTTTTATCTAATTATATTTAAGCACAGAAAAACAGCCCACTGGGAGCCTAGTGGTTTCTCTGTGATGCCTTAAGTTATTTACTAAATTGTTTTCCATATTTTCACCTTAGTAGACTTAATATACCTTCTCCAAGAACTCTTGTCAAGAGCAACAACTTACTTCAGTGGGAGTTCGATGTGGAAGGTAGAGCCTTTGTCTTTGCCAAGGGAAGTTGCCCAAATCTTGCCTTTGTGCATCTGGACAAATTTCTTAGCCACATAAAGCCCCAAGCCAGCCCCTTTCATCCAAAATCTCTTGCCAGCCCCTGTGCGAGAAAAAGTTTGAAAAAGCTTGGTCATTTCCTCTTTAGTCATACCAACGCCAGTGTCTGTCATAGTTATCCTCACTTTATTCTTCAAACTCTCTAACCGCAAAGTTATACTGCCTTGTTGAGTATATTTAATAGCATTATCCAGTAAGTTACTGAAAACCTGACGCAATTTCTGCTGGTCTGCGTTCATCAAAGGAATCTTTCCCTTGGGTTTTTCAAAATGCAGTTTGAGCTTTTTCGCGTCTGCGCTGCGCTTAAATATCTGCAATAAATCTTCAAGCATAAGCTCAAGGGAAAACTCTGCTCTTTCAACTTTCAACTTGCCTGCCTCAATCCGCGAGATATTAAGCAAAGAATTGACCAGATTAATCAGCCTCTCATTGGACTCATAAACATTTCTCATTGGCTTGAGCGCATCACCCGGCAGTTTGCCATAATCCCCTTCCAAAAGCATTGAGATATATCCTTTAACCGCAGTCAACGGCGTGCGCAGTTGATGCGAAGCAATGGAAACAAACTCTGACTTTGCCTTGTCCAGCTTCCGCACCTTTTTGTATGCCTCTTTCAGTCTGACATTCGCCACTGACAATTGAGTGGCATATTTATCAATCTCCTCCCTATGTTTAATTTCCTTAATAACACTCTTGACTAACAACCAACCAAACACCAAAAATACTACGAACAACCCACCTTTCCAAACATATTCAAAAGTAGACTCGGCAGAAATCACATTAATCAAAAGCAATCCAGCAATCAAAATTACCAATAATTGAGTTAAAACAACCTTAATATCAAGTAATTGCTTCTTCAGAATCGCATAAGCGTAACATCCCATATAAAATAAGACAAAGATATTAAGGTATGGAGGAAGATTAATTTTATACCAAAGTGGAAAATTGGAAAAACCTGCTGGAGCAGCAATGGCCAAACCTAGAAAAATGTATTTCATTTGTGCTTTTTTGTGACCCGCCGCTCCACGATAAGCAATAAACAATTGATACACTCCGTAACCCAACAAAAGTATGTAAGAAAAAATGACATAAAAATGATAAAGTATTCCAGGGACAGGCCAAAATGGAAAACTAAAAAGAGGCGCAACATCTTTCACAAATAATGACGAAAAACTAAATAACAAAAACGCAGCTGTCATTAAATATCCTCCAATTAGAAGTGTTTTTTTCTCTTTAGCTTTATCAACAACTAAAAGGATCCAATGCAAGAAAAAAATTGGAATCAGAGTAGATCCAATACTCAAGATTCGGGTCCAAAATAAAGCGACCCCATGACTATCTGTCAGGAGCCAACGCCAGTAAGAGAAAGCCCAAATGGCAATAGCTAAATTCAACAAAGCAAAAACTCTATGGACATTCGTTTTCTCCTTTTTTAATAAAACGATAATACCAAGTATGACAGCCCCTATACCGTTTAATAAACCTGCAATAGCAAAGAAAGATACCATATTATTCATTGTATACTATTTTTAAAAAAATATAAAACCCCTGAATAGTTCACCTCCGTGAACAGGGGTTTTTTATACTTTTCTACCGACAGCTACACCATGAATCCCCAAAGGCTCATAAGTAATCTGATGATCATTGAAGCCACTCCGCCTCATCACTCGAGAAAGTTCCTCAGCGTTCCTATAAACCATTGGCCAATCCATAACTTTTGTCATAAACGGCCGTTCAGGATTATCATGAATGTTACAAGTTATCAAAACACCACCAGGCAAAAGCAACCTATAAATCTCACCAAGCACCTCTTGAGCAGTTGCATCATCGAAATAATCCATAATGCCTACCATCTCTACTATATCTGGAGGATGATCGCGGCCATTCTTAACAAATTCCTCGAGCATTCCTCTTACCAAAGTGACATTTACTAAGACACCATTCATTACAGCAAGTTGCTTGCTAAAATTCAATGCACTTTGACTTTGGTCGACCAAAGTAACAGTATATTTCGTGCTCTCTCCGTTACATGCAACAAGTGTTTCAATAACAGCTCTTGCAGAACCAGAACCTAAGCTCATGATATGAATATCATTTTTGTCCAATCCTACAATTATTTTCTCAAGCTCTTCTTTTACCAGTTTAAGACGGTTTCTCACTGCTTTGGCGTTCAAGCAATGAAGCAAAATGTGAGTGGCCAGACGTTCTAAAATTCCTTTTCCTCTTGTATCGTCACGAGAATAAGTGTAAATCATTTCCAAGGCTCTATAGCTTGCAGCAGATCTTCTTATTCGTCGTCCAAGTCTGCTTAATTTTATAAACAGGAATCTTTCAATTGAAGGAATTGAAACTAGCGGCACCCACAAACGCCGAAAAACATTAATAAACTCATAGCCCTCATAGTTACCGTACATCTTCTTTTCACCTCCTATAAATTGAGTTTTTAGCTGGGGGTTGTACATTCCCCCAGTGACTGGATTTACTATACACCCAGCCAAAGAGTTTGTCAAGGAGGTCTTGACAAAAAGTTATCCACAGGAGTAGTTTTTCCTGAATTTAAAACAAAACTTGATGTTTTTTTGTGTAAAGCAAGCGCCGACACTTTAACAAACCAATGTTTGGGTATCCGATACCCAAACATTGATACCCAAACATTGATTGCTTGACGCTAAGTAGAGGAAGTCATATAATAATATATATGGAAATCCTTTCCTTAGAATTAAGAAAATTAGGCCTAAGAGAAAAAGAAGCCCAGCTTTATCTGGCTGGTTTGGAGTTAGGCCCCTGCTCTGCCCAAAGCATTGCCCGCAAAACAGGCATTAGCCGGCCAACTGCTTATGAACTTATCAAACGATTAGAGCAAAAAGGGTTGTTTGTTGAAACAAAAGAAAAGAAAAAAAGATATTTTATTGCCCAGTCGCCTGATAAAATCCTGGGCATTCTTAAACTGCAAAAAAGAGCCATTGAAGAAAAAGAAAGAGAGTTTATCCGCATTATTGCTGCTCTGGAGTCAAAATACTCTCTACATGGCAAAGGAGAGCTCAAACTTTACAAAGGACAGGAAGCAGTCAAAGTATTATTAAAAGAAACTCTGGCTGTTACTTCTTCTCCAGAGATTTTCGCGCTTGATGCTCAAGCAAGCCCAAAACAAATTAAGGAGAGGCAGGCTATTTATCAACAAATTAAAAAACGGCTGGGCAAAATTGAAGTCAAAGAGCTTTATGCTCAAAAATCAGCAATTAAAAAGAACCCCTTGTATATGCAAACTAAAACACTCCCCTACTCTAATCTAAAGGGAGCGCTGATTTTGTTTGACAAAGCAATCTTGCTTTCTCCCAACTCTGGCAGCAAACAAAAACCAGAGGCCTATTTAATTGAAAGTAAAATAATCACTGACTTGCTTAAAACTCTGTTTCAAACCCTCTGGGCCCTTGCCAAATGTTGACAGGAAGTAATAGGTTATGATAACTTAATAAAGGTTTCTCTATTTGTTTAAAATCTTGTTTACGTAATCTGCTTTTAGTTTGCCATATAATTTCCGGTCACTCTTGCTCTGCTTTTGCCATAAGAGCTTGAGCTTGAAAAGCTCTACAACCTCTTTCGGATGCTTCCTTAAATAATCCCTGAAGCATAAAAGTTCCTCGTATGTCTTGCTTCCTTTTTTAACAATATGAAGGTGAAAATCAGCAAAACCACTTTCTTTTTTGTTGCTGGCAAATATCCTGCCCTCTTCTTCTGGATGGATATGGCCAAAGCCAATGCTTTTTAGTTTTTCTGTAATCTCCTTTGTCTGCTTCCAGGTATCAATGGCAACCATAATATCTATAATCCCCTTTCCTCCCAGGCCTGGAATGGCTGTACTTCCAATATGATGTATTTCATAGTCCCCAATAGCCAGAGCAATCTTTTTTCTTTGTTCCTCAAAAATCTCTGGAAAGTTGGCGCTATAAGAGAAAATGTTTAATCTTTTCATACCTTTATCCTACTACTTTTAAACAAACCCTGTCAACAATAAAAAAAAGGGGTTGCAGGGCAACCCTTTGGGAAAAATGATAACTGAGTCTATGACGCACTCAAACAAGACGAGTGAAATGACCGTCCATCGCCGTGACACCCTCAGGACTAACCTCAAGGAGCCAGTCATTGACCTTTATAAAGACGGGCTGATCACGAAATCGAAACCACAAATCGACGACTCCGTAGTACGCGGACACTGGGGCGGCACTCTTGTACCTGAATGGATTTTCTCGGCTACCGTCCCCTTTAGTATAGTCTTCGCTGTACTGACGGTCTTTGTACCGCGTATCGACGTTGTCGTTCAAAGTGAGAACTGTAACGCCACCCTGATCAAACTTACTCGCAGGACCGAAAACATGAATATTTGGTACTGCTCGAAGAATCTCTGCAAAAGTCATGGCTACCTCCTATAGCAGGGTTATTGGTTTAAACTTATAACTTTTCAAAACCATAGCTGGCTATAATTTCTTACAACCAATTATCGTTTTGAAAGATTTGGTTAAGAGAGGATGAAATGAATGTACAATCTCACCCTCTCCCACATTGAGTTAACCCATGAGCTCCTTAAGTTTCTCTAGGGCATCGTCCCATTTTTTCGGTTCTTTGACTCCTCTGAGTGCCGACGTTGTACCACCCACTATCTCCGGAAATTCCAAAGCCCTAATAAGAGCAGTGATCCATTGGAGACGAGGGCCATGATGGAACTCGCTCGATACTAAAATACACGGGATATTCTGTTTTTGGCATATCATCATAATAGACACACCAATAGGCTCATCATCTCCTATGTACCGATCTTCGAAATATCCTTCCTGTACAAGAGGAAAGAGGATGTCCGAAAGTACTGCGTCAACTTGGGGCACGGTCAATGGCACCCTGTCAGGACAAAACCCATCAACGCCAAGATAGTAGCTCGCTTCCTCAAAATCTTTAGCGTAGACACCCTCAACCCCCTCTATGCCCTCAAGAAAAGTTTTGGCTCTTTCCATCTCCTCTGGGTCATTTTCTATAACAAGTATCTTTTTCATCTCAAATCCTCCTAACGAATTAAAGTTTTACCTCCAAAAATGACTTCTAAAAATGTACTCGTAATTTTCTGCTTATATTGTAGCATTTTATAGCATATTTGTCAAGCACAAATTCGATTTTCTGTCTAATCAAAAAGGCAAATTTTACATTCGGCAAAGAAGTAAATGTAGAAAAAAAGGGTTGCATGGCAACCCTTTGGGGGAAAATTGGTGGAGCCACTGAGAATCGAACTCAGGGCCTCCGTACTGCCGCATTAGACAGCTCCGGCCGGACATCTGTCTATTGCAAAATGGCAAAAGGCGCTCTCCCAACTGAGCTATGGCCCCACTAGAAAAGAAAAAAGCTTAGAAAAGCTTTTTAATTTTCTAAATTTTTAATTTACTGTTGAGATAGTGGGAGCCAAGGCCGGAAAGGGTAGTGCCTTGGCTCCTCCGCTAGGTACTGCTCATAAATATGCTCCTTTCTTTTATCTAGATCATATTCATAATAACAAAGCTAGGCGCCCTGTCAACCCTTCACCTTTTTGCATTGCGTCACGCTCATTTACAACCCAACACAACACAACAATAATTTTCTAATGGATGTCCGCTATGCGTAAAGGTGAAAGGTCAACCCTTAGGCGCTTTTCTTGGGCCAGGGAGAGATAATTAGGGCTTTATCAGGTTTGGCTTTGCTGGGCAAGAGTTGATAAATGGTTTCGGTCAGGAATGGCATAAAGGGATGAAGCAGCTTGAGCGAGGTTATTAAAACATAAAGAAGAAGCTGAAGATTGGGCTGCTCTTTGCTCTCTTCAATGTATTTGTCACAAAAGGTATGCCAGAAAAAATGATAAATGGTTTCAGCTGCCTGATGGAATTGGAAATCATCCAGGGCTTTAGTAACTGCCTTGGTTGTTTTGTTTAATTCTGCTAAAATCTTTTTGTCATATACTGTTTTTATCTTGTAATTTGTATCTTGCGTCTTGCTGATTTGGCCAAGAACAAATCTGCTGGCATTCCAAACTTTGTTGCTAAACCGGCGCTGGCCAATGATTTTCTCCTCGGAAATAATAATGTCATTGCCGGGTCCGGCGCCAAAAACCAGAGCCATACGCAGGGCATCTGCGCCATATAAATCAATTACTCCCAAAGGATCAATAACATTGCCCTTGGACTTACTCATCTTTTGTTTGTCTTTGTCGCGAACTAAGCCGTGCAGATAAACATATTTGAAGGGTGGTTTACCTGTGCAGTAAATGCCGAGCATAATCATTCTGGCAACCCAGAAAAACAAAATATCCCAACCAGTTTCCATTACTGTGGTTGGGTAAAAATATTTAAAGTCTTTTGTCTGCTCTGGCCAGCCAAAAACATTAAAGGGCCACTGACCAGATGAAAACCAAGTATCAAGCGTGTCCTCATCCTGTTTGAGCTTGCTAGAACCGCATTTCAAGCATTTCTTGGGCGGTTCAACTTCTACCATTATTTCACCGCACTGACAGTAATAAACAGGGATGCGGTGGCCCCACCAAATTTGGCGGGAAATACACCAGTCACGGATATTCTCCAACCAATGGAAATAGACTTTCTCGTATCTTTTGGGAATAAACTTGATTTTGCCTTTTTTAACTGCTTCAATGGCTGGCTTTGCCAACTCTTTGGTTTTAATAAACCATTGCTTAGAAACCAAAGGTTCTATTTTCGCTTTGCATCGCTCGCAGATTGAAACTGAATGTTTAATATCCTGCTCTTTGTCCAAAAGTCCTTTGTCTTTTAAATCAGCCAGCACTCTTTCTCTGGCTTCTGCTACTGTTAAACCCTGATAAGACTTAGGTGCTTTTTCATTCATTTTAGCATCTTTGCCAATAACATTAATAGCTTCCAGCTTATGAGTTTGAGCTATTTCAAAGTCTAACGGGTCATGGGCTGGCGTTACTTTAATTGCGCCAGTGCCAAAGTCAGGGTCAACTCTTTTGTCAGCAATTAAAGGAATTGTTCTCTTGGTCAAAGGCAATTTTACTTTAGCTTTCTTTTTTAATAAAGCAGTAAATCTTTTGTCAGTCGGATTAACGGCCACTGCTGTGTCACCTAGCATTGTTTCCGGCCGGGTGGTGGCTACGGTGATAAACTGAGTTGAACCAATAATTGGGTATTTAAGATAATAAAGTTTGGCTTTTTGCTCTTGATGAGCCACCTCTAAATCAGAAAGGGCTGTTTGGCATCTGGGACACCAATTGATAATCCTCTCGCCGCGGTAAATTAAATTATCATCGTAAAGCTTTTTAAAAGTACGCAAAACTGATTTGCTGATTTGAGGGTCTAAAGTGAACTTGCTCCTGGACCAGTCGCAGGAAGCGCCTAGTTTGCGCAACTGGTTCTCAACGACCTGCTTATTTTGCATTGAAAAATCATAGGTTTGTTTGATAAACTTTTCTCTGCCCAAGTCAAAACGGGTCTTGCCTTTTTCAGCCAGCTTTTTCTCATAGACAACCTGGGTCATAATGCCAGCGTGGTCAGCCCCGGGCAGCCACAAAGCTGAATCCCCTTTCATCCGATGATAACGAATCATTATGTCTTCCAAGGTAACAAAAACCGCATGGCCAATATGGAGCACGCCATTGGCATTGGGCGGCGGCATTATAATTGTAAAGGGTTTTTTACTGGACGAGATTTTAGGCGTAAAAAAACCCTGCTTTTCCCAAAACTGGTAAATCTTGTCCTCTGTTTCTTTTGGCTTGTATGTCTTGTCCATATATTTTGTTATTTTAACATAAAAGGGCTGTTATTGCTATAACAGCCCTAGAATCATGCCTAATTTTTCTCTTTAGACTTGCTTCTTAACTTCACGAATCTTCAATACCATGATGGGCACAGACACTAATAAACACAAAATAATGGCTGGCACTACTTCTTTAAAAGTCACCTCATCATTAAATACAACATTGAGAAGAATGATCAACAGTAAAAACAGAAATATCCCAAAAAGTACCCAGTATTTAAACATTTGTATCATCCCTCCTTCTCTTCTATTTCCTCTTGTCTCATTATTCTTGCCATTTTCATAAACCCCCAAGATACTAATATGGCCAGAACTGCAAAGACAGGATTTATTAAATGAAGCTTAAGCCAAATTGACCCAAGTAAAGAAAAACAAGAGAGAACAATCACTATTGCCGCTGTTCCACCTATCCTTAAAGCTGGAGTATCCTGATTAAGCAGCTCTCTTTGCTTTCTTGCTGCTTCTAGAAGTTCGTCTCTGTCCATCTCCTCTAAAGGTTTCATATTTTGCTCCTTTGCTTGGATTTGAGAATAAAAGTCCTTAGTATTTCAATATTTTTAATTGCACTGGTTCTAGAATAGCATACTTTAACTGATATGCAAACCAAAAGAGACAAGCGAGCTGCCAATAATGTAATACATATACAGCGGCCGCTTTATTTGTGTTATGTGGAAAAAAACCAAAAGAGACAGCACGGGCTGTCTCTTTTTAGTTGCGAATCTGTTATACGAATCTGGAAAGCAAAAACCCAAGCCCTTGCCAGTCTGTCCTAGAATGAATATAACCAACGATTAGCTGCTTTGGCTGACTTTGTCACCACCCGCCCCAAAAGTAACCTATGGACAAATGTGCTTGATTTTTTGCGTTCATTAAAGGATAATATCTTAATGACGGTACCACCTTTTATTGAAAAACAGAAAAAATCATACAAAGCACTTCAACCTTGCTTTTGTTCTGCTATCCAAGAAACTGTGCATTTTACTTCTGAAGGTTTGCATCATCTTCTTTATCGCAGAAGACGACCTCGTAGTCATAATGAGCGGCATTACAGAGCTGGTTTAATTCCTTGTTTAACTGAAGTTATTATAAACTCAACGAGGGCAATAAAGGATATAAAATCAAAAACCCCTCTAGTCACTACCTGGTCATTGTCTCACGAAGTTAGCATAAATAATAGAAAACAAGTAGTAAAGGTTATCCTAACAAAAAAAGGAGCTGGTGGCAGAATAAAATTTCTAAGCGTGATGAGAGAAAAGTATATCTATAAAAAAAAGAGGGAACAAACTAAAAAATCTGAGGGTTAGCCCAGATTTTTTAGTCGTGCCTGTTGCTAGCTTAGAAATTTCTTAGCCAGGGAGGAGCTTTCGCCCACAGGCACTTGTGATTAGTATAGCAAATTTGACAAACTTTGTCAAGCCGTGTCCTAATAAATTATGAAAAAACCAAAAGAGACAGCGGAACTGTCTCTTTTTAGTTGCGAATCTATTGCGAATCTATTGCGAATCTGGAAAAACTACATCTGAGGGCCTTGCTGGGGAGGAGCTGGTGGTGGAGAAGGTGAAGAAGGAGGCTTCATTACTGTGCCGCCGCCCTTTTTCTTGGACCTAATAACTAACAAAACAACCACAACAACCACTAAGACAATCGCTAACCAAATTAGATAACTCATAATAAGTTAATTGGTAATTAGTTTTCTGATGACCTTTGTACAAAGACTACTCTATTGTAAGCCAGATTGACTAGAAAAGTCAATCAAGAGCTGTGGATAACCCTGAACCAGAGTTTCGCAAAGCGAAACACGGTTCAGGGTAAGCCCTGAAGCGTGTTCGCCATTAGGCGAACTCTGCTTCAGGGGGACCTATACTTTAATGACCTAAAAGCTCATTTAGCTTAGCTCGGCTGGTTGAACCAATCAAGCCAGTACCGCTGGTCAAATTCCAAGGCGCCAGAACATCGCTGGCATATTTCTCCTGAAACTTGATAGCAGCTGCCTTAGTCAAAGAACCAAAGTATTCGGTTTCATTGCCGGGCGAGCCAACACCTGCATCTGCCAGTCGTGTAATTGGGTCAGCATTTAAGACAATCTGAAAATATTTAACATCATTACCTGTCATCTTCAACTTAAGAGTTCGTTCAAAGCTGAAGTCGCTGGGCACACCGGCATAAGTTGCCGGGCTTGGCTCAATCTGGGTTAACAACACTTGGAGCTGGGCAATCACTGCCATAATCTCGGTAATCTTTACTTGAATCTCTGCTACAGTCATTTCGCTGATTGCTTTCTCAAAGGTAATAGTTGGGATAGTTACTTCTGGTTCAGTAGTCGGGATTATTTCTTCTTCTGTTACTGTTGGTATGATTGTTTCTTCAGCTTGAGCAATAATGGTTGGGGATTCCTCCTCTTCTTCAGGCTCAGGTTCTGGCTCGGGTTCAGGGTCTGGAGCGCCACCGCCGCTTGGGCCACTGATGTCACCGCCAGATGAAGAAGCCAGCACTGTGCCGCCACTGGTCACAGTAGAAAAGTCAGACTGCAAGCCAGTGTCAGTCGTTACCTTGTAATAATAGGTGGTACCAGCTGAAGCTGAAGTGTCATAGTAAGTGGTAGCGCTGACGCCAACTGAACCAACATTTGTCCAAGTAGCAGTGTCGCCCGGACTAATTGAACGATAAATCTTGTAACCGGCAACATCACTGGCAGTGGTGCCATCAATATTAGCAGTTACTGCCGTCCAAGTAATCTTGACATTGCCTACTTGGTTGGTTACTGCCACGCCACTTGGCGCTGCTGGCGGCAAGCCGTCATAACTGGTATTAACCACACCAATAGTGGAAAAATGCTTGGTAACACCATTAAAGATAATACTAATAACATTGCTTAAATCAGCAGCTGGCACAACTGGATATTTATTGCTGTCTAAGTAGCTGATGGTTGTCGGCACATTCATCCAGTTCTGAGCAGTGTCATTATAATGAGCCATCTTGGTTTCTTCTACTTCAGCCACTGTGCTAATACCTTCCAAAGCTAGCTCTACTACAGTAAAGCTCTTGTCAATAAAGGCAACGCCAGAAAGGTCAGAAACTGTGCTAACATTGCCGCTACTGCCAGCTAAAGTGTAAGCAGAAATCTCTTCAGCCTTGTCGCCAATTAGGTTACCTGTCGGCGTAAAGGTTGGCGCATCAGAAACCTCCTGCTCCTTGACATTATAGGAGCTGGAATCAGAAGCAGAAATAGTTGAACGAGGTATATTCATTACAAAGCCAGCATCTTTATTCTGCAAAGTGCCGCCAGCATTACCAGTCATTCCTAGATTATCACCACTCTGCAAGGTCTTAGTGCTGGTTAAGTCTAGATTGACATTTCCCTGATGGCCGGCGCCCATATGAATAATATCAACCTGCTGTTTACTATCATAACCGTCAGCAATCGCCCAGACTTCCCAGTCGCCGTCAGTAACATGAAGAGTGTAGTCGCCAGTGCTGGAATCAACACTGGTAGCTGCTGAAACATAGCCGCCACCCAGTTTCTCTGCCCAGATTTTAGTATCACCAGGCGCGCCACTGTTAACTGTTACCTGGCCGGAAACCATATAGGCAGCTGCTTCAACACTTGGGTTCAAAATCTTGCTGGTTGTTGAAGCATAAACACTGACAGCGCTGTCAATATAGCCGCCCTTGTCTGCCTGAATCAAGTAAGGGTCAGCCGAAGAAGCAACGGCAAACTCATAATAGCCGTTTGAATCTGATTCAACATCAAACTCAATATCCGTGCCTGGTTTTTCAATATGGATAGTGGCATTAGACACAGCAGTGTTGCTATCGTCTAAGACCTGACCGGAGATATAGCAAAGAGGCGGCAAAGTAATTTTAATCTTTTCATTGCCGTAAACCGTGGTCGTCGCAAACCTCTTGCCAGAAACTGTGGTTGAGCCAAAGCTAGTTAACGAATCAAAAGCAGCGATAGTCAAGTCTTCCTTGGGAATACCTTTAACCTCAATGTCCATTAAGTAAGGATTACTGCTGGTCGCAACAATAATACTGGTCGTAGCAATACCTTCTTTATAAATGTCATTGCTAACGCCTTCAACCCCCAGTTCATCAAACTGAACCAAGACGCTGGACACTGAAGTGGCCACCCCGTTTGAGTCATAAAAGCCAAAGGTAACAGTGGTCGCGTGTTCAGTCGGCACATCAGCCCAACCCGCAAACTCGTTATAGAGAATATCAGTGGTTGTTGTCTGAACATTCTTGACAGGCGGTAGATTACCTTGGTCTGGCGACCAAACCTCAACATCATAATGAGTATCGCCAGGCACTTTCACTTCATAAAGTCCATCTGCATCAGTCATTGCTGAATTAACATAATCAGACGAGGTTGAAACAACCGAAACACTTGCCCGGGCTATTCCCTCGCCAGGATTATAAATACCATTGTCATTTTCATCCTGCCAGACCCTTTCTCTAATAGTGACATAATTAATAGCAGCTGAAGGAGAAAAAGTAATGCCTGACTGGGAAGCAATAGTAATAGTTATTGTTCTTTCAGTTAGGTCGCCATAAGTAGAAGAGTAAGCGCCAACTGTCCAAACGCCTGGACCAACGTATAAAGTGTAATTGCCTTTAGAGTCAGTCATTGTTTCAGAATGGCCTGGGCCGTCAGTGCGGTAAGCGTAAACTGAAGCGTCAGTCGCTGGATAAAGTGAACTGGTGTCTGAATAAACAGTGCCTGATATAGTGTAGCCGGACTGAATATTCTTGCCGATTGTCAGAATAAGGTCAGTGGTTAAAGCGCCGCCAACATAAAAGGCGCCAGACTGAACATCAACACCAACCTCGCCAGTCGGCGGAGCGCCTGGTAAAAAGGCTCCTACCTTGTAAAAACCAGTAGTTACATTCAAAGTAAATGCGCCGTCCTGATCAACATGAGTATTAGTGCCAAAACTGCCGCCTGGAGAGAAAGCAAAGACCTCGGCATTAGGCACTGCTGCGCCTGATAAGTCATAAACATGACCGTCAATTGTCTCACCAGTTGTCTGAATAGTAAAGGTTACTAAGCCGTCACTAGTCGAAGTAGCGCTGCCCTCTTGCCAAACCCAAGTGCCTGCGCTGCCCGAAACTGTTACAAACTCATCTCTAGGCGGCATCCAAGTTGTCGGCATTGGCGGCTTACCCATACCCATTGGTCCTTGAGGCATTGCTGGGCCAATACCAACATGGTAATCACCAGTTGTCGGCAAGTTAAACATAGTCGTTGTCGGCGTTACTGAATAATTCTTATTGACATTATTTAAGGTCTTGACTCTAAAGCCACTAGGCCCGCCAGCAAAAATATCAATGTCACTGGTGCCGACGCCAGCGCTCCTAAAGTCGCCGTAGATATAGACAAGAAGACCAGGAGTATCAGTATCTGAAATTTCAGTAAGAGTAAACTTCTTATAATAGTAACAGGCAGTGGCGCTGGTACAGCCAGTGGTGCCAGCAATAGCATTAGCTATTGAATCAGCAGTGGTATAGTCATCTAGGAAAATCGGCTCTGGCATTGGCGCCACATACTCACTACCGCCCACTTCAATAAATGCCTGGGTCATCAACATAACATCGCCGGCATTTAAACCATCCATCTGAAACTCGCCGTCTGTGCCCCCGCCATAAGCATTATTAGCAGTAGTAGTATAGAGAGGACCAGTCATTGGCGAACCGCCGAATATCTCAATATTATTCAAACCAATGCTAGTAGAAGTAGCATGACCGACAATATAGTATTTACCTTTAGGCATTAAGAAAAACGGCATAGAAGTAAAGCTTTCTAAAAGACGGCCAGTTGAATCCTGGGACTGCATAGCAATCTTGTAGCCGCCAACTGAAGGACTGGTTGGGTTGACAATGCCGTCTAATTCAAAATGGAGAAAGTCAGGCGCCTGAGTAGGCACAGCGCCTAAAGTAATTGTTACGGTCTGACCAGAAACAGTTACCCCGTCATTAGCCAAACCGCCAGTGCTTTCAACAGCAGTGCTTAAGACAACCTTGTCAGCGCCCGGACCATTAATATCATAATGAACAAAAGTAGCATTTGGGTCAGCGTTTTTAGCGCCTGAAACATCTGACTCGTCTGGGAAAGGACCAAGAACAATCTTGCCGCCTGCTTCAATTGCTTTGGCAGTGGTTATAGGAACATCAATCATATACATACTAGTAGCGCCAGCCACCATATTCATTGGCCAAACACCAACAGGCATCATCCCCATCATTCCCGGGTCTTTACCGCCAAAGTCAGTTACATAAAACTCGCCAGCTTCTTGGGGCGGACCAAACATACCGCCGCCGCCCGGGCCCATCATTCCAAAAGTATCCATTGAATTAAAGAACGGACCACCTCGGGCATTACCGCCCAAAGTGTCAGGCGGCGAAGAACCGCTGGTGTCAATAGCATTGCCAGACAGGTCAGTAACATTATTAACAAAGACCCTGACTCCGCCTGCCCCGCTCAAGCCAACTGAAGAATGATTTAATTTCAAGCCGGAAATCTCAACCGTTTTATAAGCAGCATCATAGTTAAAGTTCAAATCACCAGTTCCTTCAGTGATACAGCTGACAGAGCCAGCAGCAGTGGTCGTGCCTGCTAAATTAACGCAACCAAAGTAAGGAGCAGTCAAGCCAGAAGGCGGCGGCCCATTATCAACATACAAAACATAGTTTCTCGGGTTCAATACCGAGGTTTCCCATTTGGTTGCTCCAGAAGACCACTGGGTAGTATTGGTCATTGCCACAGCATTCATTGATTCGCCAAAAGTAATAGACATATTATAATCATCTGCATTAAAGTAGTCCAAACTGGGAGCAACAATATCCATTGAACCAGTAGTAAACTCATAAGTAGTAGTGGCTACTGCATTACTAGTGGTCGTAAAGTCCTTCAAATATCCAGTCAAAGTTAAGATATAGGTTGAAGTGGCATTAAGGGCGCTAGCAGGTATCAGCTTTAATTTGCCTTCCATTACATCAAATTCAGCTGAAGCTGTTAAGTTAGTGCTTGAACCCTTTAATCTGATATAGGCGTTGTTAGAATTGACAGTATTGGGGTCAAGCATTTCAGAAAAACCCACTTTAAACACGCCAGCTGTTGGCACTGCTGTGTAAAGACCACTTGACAAATACCTATCCAAGCTAGTTCCTTGAGTAGTCGGCCTAACAGTGTCCATAGTTGGACCAGTGGTAAACTCTGCAGTAAACATCACATTAGTTTCCTCGCCTGGAGGAGCCAGCTTCATGCCTGAAGCAGAAGTCACTCCGCCTAAAACCTTGACCCGGTAAGTAGTGTTAGCAGCAAAACCAGCGCTCGGCGGAGTAAGAATAGCAATCTTATTAGTTGCTCTGTCTAAAGCATAAGCAGACATAGCCACTGCTGAAATCTCATTGTAAGAAGAGTTCAGGCGCATCACTTTGACATAAGTTGCGCTAATTGTGCTGGCCAGCATTGTCTGGTCAAACTCAATTGCTACCTTGGAGTTTCTAGCCACATTCTGCTTGCCCCAAGTAGGAATCACATTCATCACAAAAGGAGGCATAAAACTTCCTCCTCCGCCAAAGTTATCAACCATATAGTCATTACTAAAGTCAATAAAAGAACCACCCGTGGAAAAGAATAAACTGTGCCCGCCATTAGGATTATTGCCAGATACCGAATTACCATTTATATCCTTGACTGAATCAGTAATATTAATGACATAATCACTAGAACTGGCTAATAGAGTGGAAGAGTAAATAATAATTAAAGCATCAGGCCCAAAAGTATAAGCAGTAGCCCCGCCTCCTTCAGCAACAACAGTGCTATACATTGGTTGGTAACCAACTGAATAGTCAGCAACCGTAGTCATTGTCCCATCAGAAGAAACTGATTTAAACTCTACAGTAGTAGTGGAAACTGTTGTCCAATTCAAATCATTGGGAAAAGCAAGAATCATTGGAAAGCCAGCTGCGCTTAAATTAATATCAGCCGGAGCTGACCCACTGCCTTCCATAGGCGCTGACCACATTACAAAAACATTGCCTTCCTCGCCACTATAAGTAGAACCAAAAGGCAAGTAAACATCAACCGTACTTGTTGACTGGCCGTAAACTGACATTCCATAACTGTTATTCATTGAATAGCCATCCTTAAAAGCAAGAATATCCCAGCTGCCGTCTGGAATACGACCCAGCCAGAAAGTGCCATAAGTAGAAGTAGCATTCTCTTCAGAAGAAGTGGCTGTGTGGTCTACATGACCAGACAGGCCTGGTATCCACAAAGTGGCTCCGCCAATAAACTTATTAATCCCATCGCCAGCATTATGGGCGTAAGTGGTAGCGCCTGACAAATTAATTTGCAAGTAATCAGTGCCGTAAAACATACCCGTGCTGGTTGAAGTAATTCTAAACTTTTCAGATTGGCCAAGTAAAATCCAAGTGTCAGGCACATTAGCTAAAGCAACATAATTTTCACTAGTGTTGTCAACATAAACTGTGCTGGTGCCAGCTGGCGCATCTACTTCCATCCAGAAGTCCCGGCCATCTTTGACACCCGGCCATTCTGCAGTGCCAGTAGCAAACTTGCCAGAAAAAGCATTATCCCAAGGCGGAGCATTGGTAACTATTGGTTCAAAAGGATGACTTTGAGCATCCTGGCCAGTGTCTCCTGAACAAGCGCTGCTAGTTGCATAAGACATACAGGAAGTAGCTGTGCCGTCACCTGCTTCGATATAATAATAAAAGTTACGAGGTGTAGTAGAACTAGCTGTTACTGCTCCTTTTAAAAGGCATTGATGCAACGGCCTGTCATCCAAACTGTCACAGGTAGTTGTGCTGTTCCAAGCATCGCCGTCATTTACTTTGTAATGGACCTTGACTACCAACGGCACGGTTGAAGTTGGAGCTGTATCATCATCATTAACAGAAGTAAAAAACTCAAGATCAGTGGCGTTGCCTGACTCGCCAGCAATGCTCCAAAGCGACATATGCATTACATTAGGAGCAGCTGCCAAAGCTATTTGGCTTAATAAAAAAGGCCCTATGGACCATAAAATTATACTTAAACATAAAATAGAGGCAAAAACTTTCCGCCCGGCCTTTTGTGTAGTGGCGGTTTTTACCAAAGAAAATTTGGGTAAAGACATTTATTTCCAGCCCTTTGAAAAAACAACGGCTTTCTGTTCTTTCAACAGAAAAAGTTCCTCGCGCTGCTCTTCAGAGCTAGTTAAAAAATATAAACAACTTTTAGGCATTTTTAGCCATTCCATTATTGTCCCTCTAATAAAAAAAGGTGTCAACCCCTGCTAACACCAAAGTTATCCACAGCTCTTATGGAAGGAGCTAAGCTCCGCCACAAGCGCGGAAGGCCAAGTCAACATCAGGACCTGCGCCCATTAAGATAACCACCCCCTTATTCTGCGCATTACTTTTCACCCAATCCTTAATCTTTTCTTTGGGTAAATAAACTGCTTGACTGTCAATTGCATCAACTAATTTTTGAGCGCTTACTTTTGCCTTAGCTTCCTTATTCTCTCTGCCAACCACATCATAAATATCAGTAATAATCAGTTTATCAAGCCAGTGCTGGGCTAAGCTCTGTTTAAAAACAGCCACAAACTTATCAAACAGATAAAAAGTGCGCTGATACTGATGCAGTTGGAAAATACAAACAATCTCTTTGCCAGGATACTTTTGCCGAGCTGCTTCTAGAGTTGCCTTAATTTCTGTTGGATGATGAGCATAGTCACTAATAATTTTCATTTGCCTCTCCCCTATTCTGATTTCTTTTTCTTCAAACCTTCGCCAAACTGGTTGAAAACTCTCAAGCGCCTTCAGAGCTTTTTCTTTATCAATCCCCAAAGCCAAAGCAACTTCCAAAGCAGCGCTGGCATTTGATTGATTATGCTTGCCCGGTACTTGTAATTTAATATCACTAACATCAAAGTATTTCAATTCAACTTTGACTGCCTTAATTATCTTTCTAATATTCTCATCTGCTTTGTTGGCAATAACCAGTTTTTTAACTTGGCCCAAATACTTTTCAAATACTTTCAAAATATGTTCTAGGTCTTGAAAATAATCCATGTGCTCTTCTTCAATATTAGTCAAGACCAAAATATCTGGCTGATAATTTAAGAGCTTGGCTTGATAATCATCTGCTTCAATAACCAAGTATTTTCCTTTGCCCAGCCGACTGCCATTCTTAGCGCCAATAACATAAGTTGGGTCAAAACCTACCTCATTCAAAATATGGGCAATCATTGAAGCAGTGGTTGTCTTGCCGTGCATGCCAGAAACAGCAATCAAAAAATAGTCCTTAGCCAGTTCAGCCAAGCATTGGGCGCCTGACAAACTCTTAATGCCTAGCTCCTTAGCCCTTGTTAATTCAGCATTGTCCTGGGACACGGCTTCAGAATAAACAACTAGGTCAATGTCCGAGCTAATATTCTCTGTCCTATGTCCTAGCAAAACATTAACTCCTTTGGCTTGAAGCTCTTCTGTAATTTCAGAAGCAATCATATCAGAACCCTGCACCCTATCCCCTTTCTCCAGATAGATATTAGCTAGTCCTGAAACACCTATCCCGCCTATACCAATAAAATGTATTTTCATTTTAACTTTATGCTTTCTAAAATATTATACTCTGGGCCAGCCCGTTTCAGTTTACTTTCCATAACATCAACTGACTCAACTTTAAACTCCAGACCCACTCCCCTATCAATCTCTGGCCGTTCTTCTGGCTCAATCCTCTGCCAAACCCATTGCTTTATCCTAGCCAAAGTAATATGCCCCTTAAAATTCTTATTCCCCAAACTGCTGGCAATGCATTCCAAGTCTTTATTCTTTTCAAGTTCCGCCCAAATTAACCTAGGCACTCCCCCGCTAACTGCATCATAGCAAACTTTGTTTATCTTCACCTCAAATGACTGCCATTGAGCCACAGCTGTCTTAACTCTATCACAAATCTCTGAAATCTTCTCATCTTTAACCTCACCAATAAAAAGCAAAGTAATATGCAGGTTTTCTTTTTTAACCCACTTCCCTACCCTATCCCCTTCTCCTTGAGGAAAAGAATCAATAATCTCCTGCTTAACCTTTTCCAGCTCTTGCTTAACTTCCTCTGGCAAATTAATTGCAATAAATACTCTCATATCTTGCATTCTAGCAAAAAATGAGCTAGATTTAAAGCAGAACCTTAAGGAGGTGAAGGAAATGACTTCTAGCGTCGGGTTTTTAGTATTTCTGACTGTGCTAATTCTGGGTTCTGTTATAACAGGAGTAGTTATACACCATAGTAAAGTTGTGAGAAAGTTGCAGACTATGAAAGAGGAAATAATAAAGGAACTAAAAAACTAAACTCTGCTAAAAATGATTAGGAGGCAATGAAAAATGACTCGGCTTCTATTAGGAATCGTTATGCTTATCTTAGTCTTCTGGCAATTCAGCTTTGAGAAGCGTCTAAAGGATACCTTAAGGGCCTTGGACAAAATGAAAAAGACCTTAAGCGAGATAGAGAAAACCTCGGACAGGGTAAAGGCATTAACAAATGACAGAGTCCAAGACTCTGTCATTTTCTATTGCGATCTTCGCAAAAAACTAATACCCCTTAACAGTATATTTTGATTCTGAAAAGACGACTTTATCTTGAGAAACCATTTCTATTGTTTCTTCTACTCCATCAAAAAGATTAGGCAGAACCAAAATTTCTTTTTGACTAAGCCAAATGTTTTTTCCGCCTTCAAAACTTTCAATTAGTTCTCCTTTTAAACGTTCCGCTCTAAAAACGAAAAAATATTTATCTTCTAAAAGCTGCTGCTCTTGCGAATAGTCCATTTTATGCTTGACGCCCACTAAGGTTAAATCACCTGACAGCCCAGTTTCTTCTTCTAATTCACGGCTTGCTGTTTCGAAAACAGTTTCCCCCCATTTAACCTTACCAGTGATAAAACCGTGAAATCCAAAATAAGGCTGCTTTAAACGTTGCTGAAGTAAATATCTTGTCTGACTACTCTCCCTTTTTATACAACAAAGCAAAACTCCCAGCTTAGCTTGTTTTTCTATAGAAACTTTCTCTGAATCCATATCAAAACGATTGGCAAATTCTTTACCCGCAGCGCTTAAAGAATAAGAATTATTGATATTCTTGACCAGCAAACCCGCCTCTATCAAGCTTTTTATATGAAAAGAAAAAAGATCGCTTGATAAATTTGATTTGTTTAACTCAACAAACCTTGCTTCTGGTTTAAAAATCAAGGCTCTTAAAATCTGCACTTGCGCAAGGTGAATTTTTAATTCTTTGTCCATACAAGGCCTATTTTAGACTATTCAAATTAGCCGTCAAGTGAAACCGACTTCACTAATTTGTCTTGCATTCTAGCAAAAAATGAGCTAGATTTAAAGCAGTACAAAACAAACCCCAGAGGTCTGGGAGCCAACCCCGACCCCAGAGGTCGGTGGATTTGAAGAGTAAAGCGGAACTTTAACAAAGGAGACAAAAAATGAATACAAATGTTTTTGCAGTCTTAGTAGGGCTTGGCGGATTCTGCCTTACACAAATAGTCTTTCTCTTTGGAAAATTCTGTGGCTATAGCAAAGCAAGGCGCGAGCAACAAAATCAAAATATAAGTCGCAATATCCAGAATTCTGTAGAACCTTAACACAATTATATAAGGAGGCAATCATGTCATTTCTTGTTAGTGAAATCCTTATTTTTGTCTTTGCAGCGCTAATTGTAGGAGAAATACTCCTCATAAACAAAGCCAAAGATCATGAACAAAGACTCACCGCTATTGAAAATAAGAATCAACAAAAAGCGAATGATTTTTTAGAGTCATTAAAAGAAGAAACCGTCGCATTGAAAAAGCTCGCAGAAAGAAAGAATGCATAACAACCATTGCCCTGAAGTGTGCTTGCCGTGAGGCAAACTCTACTTCAGGGCTTTTTCTTTTGCTCAAAAATGGTAATATGAAAATAGAATATGAAATTCAAAGTTGAAAACAAAGCAGGTGAAAATATTCACCAATTGATGCGCAAAGCCAGGTACCGCTTTTTAGGCACTGACGAAAAAGCCGGCTGGTTAAGCTATGCCCGTCCTCTCGGCCAAGATTTTTACCCTCGCTTTCATTTATACGCCAATGAACAAAACAAAGAACTGGAATGCACTCTACACTTAGACCAACGTCGGCCAAGATACCAAGGCACTACTGCTCATAACGCTGACTATGACGGCGAGCTAGTTCAGCAAGAAGCTGAACGGATTAAACAACTCTTTGAAAATGCCTAAAAAAACAGACAAAAAAAGTGAGAAAAAGAAAAGGGCTGAAAGCGATATTCAAAAGATCGTCAATCATTACTTTTACAGTAAAGGTTTAAGTTTAGAAAAAATTAAAAAAGACGCTAAGAAAAAGAAAATCATTTACTCCAGATTCACCCGGCCAGCCAAACAACTTTTAGAACTGGCTGGCTCAGTGAGCAAAGCCAAAAAAGCAATTGACAAAGTAGCTCAATGGGCAAGCTCTAGAAACCTAGACTATGCTATTGAAACTGTTTTTAAAAAATGGCTGGAGTTAGACCGTCTCAAGCCCAAAGAAATTGTTAAAAAGCCATTCTACGATGACAAACCAATGTTTAAATCACAAACCAACAAAAAATGGTATGTCGTTGCTGACAGCGGCGAGTGGCTTGAATTTGCTGACAAGCAAGATAAAATTGAATGGAAAATAGTTAAATAATTTATAGTTAATAGTTTGTAGTTCAACGTTTGGGTATCCGATACCCAAACATTTACCCAAGCATTACAAAACGCGTGCTTAAACACAACGAGCTCAAAAAAGGAACTCTTTTTATTTTAAACAACCAGCCCTTTGAAGTGCTCGAGCATTCTTTGGTTAAAAAAGGCAGAGGTGGGTCGGTGATGCAGGTTAAAGTAAAAAGCCTGCAAACTGGCAATGTTTTATCAAAAACCTTTCACCAAGGCGAAGAGTTTGAGGAAGCTGAATTGGAAAAAAT